>Ga0115550_1000469_pt1 | contig 34176 bp, 31 predicted proteins | sample COGITO_mtgs_1005_FD_87177 | JGI IMG/M metagenome (GOLD analysis project Ga0115550, IMG submission 87177) | Pelagic marine microbial communities from North Sea - COGITO_mtgs_100511 | ecosystem: Environmental > Aquatic > Marine > Epipelagic | place: Germany:Helgoland, sampling site Kabeltonne...
GTCGGCAAACACCTGCACCTCCACATGACGGGCCTTGGGCAAGTAGCGCTCCAGCAAGACGCTGTCATCGCCAAAGGCGCCCAGCGCTTCGCGTTTCACTGCCGCCAGCGCCTCGTCAAATTCGTCGATCTGTTCGACCAGGCGCATCCCCTTGCCACCGCCCCCGCTAGCCGCCTTGATCAGCAGCGGCAAGCCGGTCAGCAATGCCTGCTCGCGCAGCAGCTCGAGGCGCTGATCCGTGCCGTGATAGCCGGGCAGCACGGGAACGCCGGCTGCCTGCATCAGCGACTTGGCGCCGGACTTGTCCCCCATGGCGAGGATAGCCGCGCCACTGGGGCCGATAAAACGCACACCACGTTGCTCGCAGGCGGTGGCAAAGTCGCTGTTTTCCGACAAAAAGCCGTAACCGGGATGGATGGCATCGGCGCCTGCCTGCTGGGCAATACGCAGTACCTTGGCCGCATCGAGATAGCTCTCCCGCGCGGGGGCAGGCCCCAGATGCCAGGCTTCGTCGGCTTCCCGCACATGCATGGCATCTTGGTCGGCATCCGAGTAGAGGGCTATGGTGTGGATGCCGAGCTGACGGGCTGTCTTGATGATGCGCACGGCGATTTCGCCGCGGTTAGCAATCAACAGCCGTCTAATCGGTGTCTGGTTGGTCATGACGGCTCCTCACATTGCGCTGAAAAGGCAGAATGGGATGATGCGCGGCGGTTGTCCTCGCCGCGGTTGGCGATCTGCAGTCGCTTGACGGTGTTGCTGTGAGTCATGCTTCATCCTTGAAACGGGGGCGCCAGCTGGGGGGGCGTTTATCAAAAAAGGCCTGCATCCCCTCCTGAGCCTCGAGCCCGACCCGCACCCGGGCTATGGTCTTGACGGTTTTCTCTTCATGGAGGCGGGCGGAATGGCTCTCGATGGCGGCCAGCAGTCGCTTGGTCTCCTTCATCGCCTCCGGGCCGTTGCGACACAGGCGCATGGCCAGCGCGCGCCCTTCGGCCAACAACTGCTCCGGCCTGGTCAGCTGGTGCGCCACATTGAGCCGGCAGGCGGTGATGGCATCGAAAGGTTCGGCGCTCAGCATGTAACGGCGCGCCTGGCGCATGCCCATGGTGCGCACCACATAGGGGCTGATCACCGCAGGTACCAGCCCCAGGCTCACCTCGGAGAGGCAGAAGCGTGCATCTTCGCTGGCTAGCACCAGATCGCAGGCACAGACAAGGCCCAATGCACCGCCATAGGCAGCTCCCTGCACCAGCGCCAGGGTGGGGAAAGGGAGCTCATCCAGGGTTTGCATCAGCCTCGCCAGTACCCGGGCGTCTTCTCTGTTGTGTTCAAAGTCGGCGTGAGCGAGATTGCGCATCCAGTTGAGATCGGCGCCGGCACAAAAGTGCCTGCCCTCGGCGCGCAGCAGCAAGGCATGGGGGCGTTCGGCGAGCGATTGACCATGAAGATGGGCCAGTTCGTCGAGGCAATCGAGCAGCCCCAGCATGAGATCGGCATCAAAAGCGTTGTGGCGAGCGGGGCGTGACAGCACCAGTTCAGCCAGTGGTCCATGGCGCTCCAGGCGAAATCCCGCCGGAGGATCATTGAAAAGTGGATCGGACATGACGAACTCCTTACATCCGGAATATGCCGTATTGCTCGGGTCCCGGCTCAGCACCCCGGCAGGCGGCCAGCGCCAGCGCCAGCACTGTGCGGCTTTGCGCCGGGTCTATGACGCCGTCATCCCATAACCGCGCGCTGGCGTAATAGGGATGACCCTGCTGTTCATACTGCTCGATCACGGGCGCGCGGATGGCGGCGGCTTCCTGCTCGCTCAATACCTTGCCCTCAACGGCCAGCTTGTCCCGGCGCACCTGTACCAGCACACCGGCAGCCTGCTCGCCGCCCATGACAGAGATGCGACTGTTGGGCCAGCTGAACAGAAAATCGGGCTCATAGGCGCGGCCACACATGCCGTAGTTGCCCGCGCCGAAGCTGCCGCCGACGATCAGGGTTATCTTGGGTACCCGGCTGCAGGCTACGGCGGTGACCAGTTTGGCCCCATGTTTGGCGATGCCTTCCCGCTCTGCGGTACTGCCCACCATAAAGCCGGTGATATTTTGCAGGAACAGCAGGGGAATGGAGCGCTTGTTGCAAAGCTGGATAAAGTGGGCGCCTTTCTGGGCGCTGTCACTGTGCAACACACCGTTGTTGGCAAGGATCCCCACCTGCATGCCACAGATGCGGGCAAACCCCGTCACCAGGGTAGTGCCGAACAGTGCCTTGAATTCGTCAAATACGGAGCCATCCACCAGACGGGCGATGAGCTCTCGGGCGTCGTAGGGGCGCTTGAGGCTGGTGCCCACCAGACCGTAGAGCTCTTCAATGGGGTACAGGGGGTCGTCATAGCCCGGGTCGCGCGAAGCGAAACCCGACGCCGGAATGGTATTTTCCCCCAGATTGCCAACCAAAGTACGGGCTATGGCCAGGGCATGGGCATCGTCTCGCGCCATGTGATCCGCCACACCTGAGTGAGCGCAGTGCACCTCGGCGCCGCCCAGGGCCTCGGCGCTGATCTCCTCGCCGGTGGCCGCTTTGACCAGTGGGGGGCCCGCCAGAAAGATGGTGGCTTGTTCCTTGACCATGATGGATTCATCCGCCATGGCGGGTACATAGGCGCCCCCGGCGGTACAGAGCCCCATCACCACCGCCAGCTGGGGAATGTTCCGTGCGGACATCCGGGCCTGGTTGTAGAAGATGCGACCGAAGTGCTCCCGGTCGGGGAACACCTCGTCCTGCATGGGCAGGAAGGCGCCGCCGGAATCCACCAGATAGAGGCAGGGCAGGCGCAGGCGCTCGGCGATGGCCTGGGCCCGCAGGTGTTTTTTCACCGTCAGCGGGTAGTAGGTGCCCCCCTTGACGGTGGCATCGTTCACCACCAGCAGGCAGAGCCTGCCAGCAATCTGGCCGAGCCCTGTTATGATGCCGGCGGCGGGCACAGGCTCGTCATAGACCTGCCAGGCAGCCAGCGCAGAGAGTTCGAGAAAAGGTGAACCCGGGTCCAGCAGCTGGTTGATGCGCTCTCGGGGCAGCAGCTTGCCACGGGCCTGATGGCGGGCGTTGTTGGCCCCGCCCCCGCCCTGGGCTATCTCGGCGAGCCGGACATTGAGATCCTCGACCAGCGCCTGCATCGCCGCTTTGTTGGCGGAAAATTCCGGGCTGGCCGTGTCGAGACGGGAGTGTATCTGACTCATGCGTTCTCTCCCATCAGCTCCCGACCGATGAGCCAGCGGCGGATCTCCGAGGTGCCGGCGCCTATCTCGTAGAGCTTGGCGTCCCGCAGCAGGCGACCGGTGGGATACTCATTGATGTAGCCATTGCCCCCCAAGAGCTGGATGGCATCCAGCGCCATCTGGGTGGCATTCTCGGCGGCAAACAAAATGGCGGCGGCGCAATCCTTGCGACTGGTGTGGCCCTGATCGCAGGCGCTCGCCACCGAGTAGACCAGGGCCCGGCTGCTGGCCAGACGGGTATACATATCCGCCAGTTTGCCCTGTACCAGCTGGAACTCACCTATGGCCTGGCCGAACTGCTTGCGCTCGCGCACATAAGGCAGCACAACGTCCATGCAGGCCTGCATGATGCCAAGGGGGCCGGCGGCCAGCACCACCCGTTCGTAATCGAGACCGCTCATCAGTACCCGGGCCCCGCCGTGCAAGGTGCCGAGCAGGTTCTCCTGCGGGACGCGGCAGTTGTCAAATACCAGCTCGCAGGTGCTGGAGCCGCGCATGCCGAGCTTGTCGAGCTTCTGGGCCGTGGTGAAACCTTGTGTACCCGCCTCGACGATAAAGGCCGAAATCCCCTTGGGTCCGGCGCTGGTATCGGTTTTGGCATAGATGACAAAGGTGTCGGCATCCGGGCCATTGGTGATCCACATCTTGTTGCCGTTCAGCACGAAGTGATCGCCATCGTGCTTGGCGGTAAGCCGCATGCTGACAACATCGGAGCCTGCTCCCGTCTCGCTCATGGCCAGTGCCCCCACGTGCTCGCCGCTGACGAGGGAGGGCAGATAACGCGTCTTCTGATCAGGGGTGCCGTGGCGGTGGATCTGGTTGATGCAGAGGTTGGAGTGGGCGCCGTAGGAGAGGCCGACCGAGGCGCTGGCGCGGCTCACCTGCTCCATCACCAGCACGTGGGCCAGATAACCGAGGCTCACGCCGTCATACTCTTCCGCCACAGTAATGCCGTGCAGCCCGAGTTCGCCCATTTGGGGCCAGAGATCCCGCGGAAAGACGTTGCTGTGATCGATCTCGCTGGCGCGCGGTGCTATCACTTTCTGGCAGAAGGCCTCGACCTGCTCGGTCAGGGCGCTGAGGGTCTCATCCATCACTGCGTGCATCCTTGCTCTCCTTTGAATGGTTGGTTCTCACCCATCTGACAGCCCCTATGGTCGTAAACAGGGTGTCAAACTGGTCAGTCCATTTGTGAGTTAAGTTTACGTTAGCGTAAACGTAAATTGATTGTTAGTCTAAGGTAAATTTGTCGGGTGGCGGCTGCAAGGTGGCTCGTCCCCCTCCATCAACCGACCTCAAGGAGTGAGCGGCATGACAAGCCAATATCCATTGCAGCCTGCCAGCAAGGAGAGCAGGGCATGAGCAACCATCAGACCCAGTACGGCGATGTGCCGCTTTATATCGGTGGCGAGGCCTGTGCTTCCACGAGCGAGGCGTGGATCGAGGTGACCAATCCGGCGGATCAGAGCCTGCTGGCACGCGTGCCCAAAGCGACCCCGGCCGAGGTGGAGCGTGCGGTGCGCAGCGCTCACGACGCCTATCTGCTGTGGCGGGATGTGCCCGCCCCCGAGCGGGCGCGGGTCATGTTCAACTACCAGCATCTGCTTAAAGCCCATCACGATGAGCTGGCCTCCCTGCTGGCCCAGGAGACCGGCAAGAATCTGGCGGACGCCAGGGGGGATGTGTGGCGCGGCATCGAGGTGGTGGAGCAGGCCTGTGGCATCGCCAGCCAGACCATGGGGGAGACAATGGGCAACGTGGCGCGCAGGGTCGATGGCCACTCCTGGGTGCAGCCGCTGGGGGTCTGTGTCGGCATCACGCCGTTCAACTTCCCTGCCATGATACCCCTGTGGATGTTCCCGCTGGCGGTAGCCTGCGGCAACGCCTTCGTGCTCAAGCCTTCCGAGCAGGATCCGCTTACCCCCATGCGGCTGGCCGAGCTGTTCACCGAGGCGGGAGCCCCCAAAGGCATCCTTTCCGTTGTACACGGCGGCGCCGAGCAGGTGGATGCGCTGCTGTGTCATCCCGATGTGAAGGCGGTCAGCTTCGTCGGCTCTGCCCGGGTCGGGGCTCACGTCTATCGCACCGCCACCGAACATCTCAAACGGGCCCAGTGCTTTGTCGGTGCCAAGAACCACATGGTGATCATGCCGGATGCCAACAAGGGACAGGTGCTGAGCAACCTGGTGGGGGCTGGCGTTGGCGCGGCCGGTCAACGCTGCATGGCCATCAGTGTGGCTGTGTTTGTCGGCAGTGCCCGCGACTGGATCCCCGAGCTTGCCGCCGAGTTTGCCAAGGTAAGGCCCGGGGTCTGGCACGATCCCGAGGCGGCCTATGGTCCCCTCATCAGCCCGGAGGCGAAAGTCAGGGTAGAGGGCCTCATCGAGGCGGGGATCAAGGAGGGGGCCGAGTGCCTGCTCGATGGCCGCTTCTGCGATGTGGCGGGCTATCCGGTGGGCAACTGGGTGGGGCCGACCCTGTTTCGCGGTGTGACCCCCGAGATGCGAATTTATAAAGAGGAGATTTTCGGCCCTGTGCTCGCCTGCCTGGAAGTAGACAATCTGGACGAAGCGCTGACCCTCATCAACACCAACCCCTACGGCAACGGCACCGCCATCTTCACCGGCTGCGGCGCTGCGGCCCGCAAGTTTCGCCACGAGGTGGCCGTGGGTCAGGTGGGGATCAACGTGCCCATTCCGGTGCCGCTGCCATTTTTCTCCTTTACCGGCTGGCGTGGCTCCTTTTACGGGGATCTGCACGCCTACGGCAAGCAGGCGGTGCGCTTCTACACCGAGACCAAGACGGTGACCGAACGCTGGTTCGACGAGGATATCCCGACCGGCCCCAATATGACCATCAGCCTGCGTTGAAGAGACAGGAGCGGGCTATGTCGACCGGTGCGAACGTCAGCCTGCGTTGAGCGTGGGCCAAAGAGACAACAGACAAAGGACACAAGGAAGCGGACAAGATGGATTTTACCCTGACCGATGATCAACAGGCTTATGTCGAGGCGGCCACCGCCTTTGCCAATGAGGCGCTCAAACCCCATGCCGCCCGCTGGGACAGAGATCACGAGTTTCCCATCCCCACCATCAAGCAGGCGGCGGCGCTCGGCTTTTGCGGCCTCTATACCCCGGAGCAGTATGGCGGGCTCGGTCTGCCCCGGCTCGATGCCAGCCTGATTTTTGAGCGTCTCGCCATGGGCTGCACCTCCACCACGGCTTATCTGACCATCCACAACATGGTGAGCTGGATGCTGGGCAGCTGGCTGCCTGCCGCGGTTGCCGAGGAGTGGGTGCCCAGACTCGCAAGCGGCGAACTGCTGGGCTCCTATTGCCTGACCGAGCCCGGTGCTGGCTCAGATGCGGCGGCCCTCAAGACTCGTGCGGTGCGTGACGGCGAGGACTACCTCATCGACGGCAGCAAGGTGTTCATCTCGGGGGCGGGCAGCACGGATGTGCTGGTGGTGATGGCTCGCACCGGAGGCGACGGGGCCAAGGGGATCTCTGCCTTCATGGTGCCCGCCGGTAGTGAGGGGATTGTCTACGGCAAGGCGGAGGAGAAGATGGGCTGGAACAGTCAGCCGACCCGGGAGGTGGCCTTCAACGGGGTGCGCATTCCCGCCAGCTATCGGCTGGGGCAGGAGGGGGAAGGGTTCAAGTTCGCCATGCAGGCGCTGGATGGCGGGCGTATCAACATCGCCACCTGCTCTGTGGGTACCGCCCAGCAGGCGCTGGACGATGCTCTGCGCTATGTGCAGCAGCGCCAGCAGTTTGGCCACCCCATCAGCGAATTCCAGAGCGTGCAGTTTCGCCTCGCCGACATGGCCACCGAGCTGGCGGCAGCACGCCTGATGGTACGCCAGGCTGCCGACAAGCTGGACAGAGGCAGTCCGGACAAGAGCGCCTGGTGTGCCATGGCCAAGCGTTTTGCCACCGACGTGGGTTATCGCGTCTGTGACGAGGCTCTGCAACTCTTTGGCGGCTATGGTTATATCCGCGAGTATCCGCTTGAGCGCTACCTGCGCGATACCCGGGTACATCGCATTCTGGAAGGCACCAACGAGGTGATGAGGTTGATCATAGCCCGTCGCCTGCTGGCGGAGCCCGGTCTGTCACTGGAGTAAGGGGGGCGCCGCTTTTCCTGGAGAGTGCCAAGGCAGGTGATGGGATGGCGCATCGTCTGCCGCTTGCTGGCGAAGCCCGGCCTGTCGCTGGTGTAACATATTATCTGCCTCCGAGACGTCATCAGGCTGTGTGAGCCAGCCGAAGGTTGGCTCCATTCAACCCTGTCATCATGGGGCAGTCTCATTCACAAGGACAATGCAATGACAAGGATCAGGCTCGAATATCACGGTCACGTGGCCTATATCACCCTCGACCATCCGCCCGCCAACACCTGGACCCTGGCCAGCTTGCAGGCCTTCTTGCAGATGATGGTGGAGCTCGACAGTCGCCCCGATGTGGTGGCCCTGGTGATCCGCGGGGCGGGGGACAAGTTCTTCTGCGCCGGCGCCGATCTCAAGATGTTTGCCGATGGCGATCTGGACCATGCTCGCGAGGTAGCTGAGGCCTTTGGTCATGCCTTCGAGGCGCTGGCGCGTTTTCATGGCGTCAGCATAGCCGCCATCAATGGTTACGCCATGGGGGGCGGGCTGGAAGTGGCGCTGGCCTGCGACATCCGCATCGCCGAGCTGCAAGCCAAGCTTGGGTTGCCGGAAGCGTCCGTGGGCTTGCTGCCCTGCGCCGGTGGCACCCAGCGGCTCACAGAGCTGGTGGGGCCTGGCTGGGCCAAGCGTATGATCTTGTGCGGCGAGAAGGTCAGCGCCACCCTGGCCTACGAGATGGGACTGGTGGAGGAGGTGGTCAAAGAAGGTCACGCCTGGGACGCGGCGCACCAGATGGCCCAGCTGGTGGAGCGTCAGAGCCCGAGCGCCCTGCGCGCCTGCAAGACCCTTATCAATCAGGGGCGCAGCGGCCCTCGTGATGCTGCCTTGCCGCTGGAGCGAAGCCTGTTTCTCGAGCTGTTTGCAGACGCCAACCAGCGTGAAGGGGTGGCGGCTTTTCTGGAGAAGCGCCCACCCCGCTGGCAGTATGAAAAATCCAATGGAGTGACGAATGAGTGAATCGGTACGCATAGAGACCCATCCCACGGCGGACGGCCATCATATCGGCGTCTTGACCCTGGACAGCCCTGCGTCTCTCAATGCCCTGAGCCTGCCGATGATCCAGGCTCTGCAGCGCGAGCTAACGCGCTGGGAGCAGGATCCCGACGTGGTCTGCGTGCTGTTGCAAGGGGCCGGCGAGAAGGCATTTTGCGCCGGCGGTGACATCCGCTCCTTCTATTACCGCAAACAGGAGGAGAGCGAGCAGGCGCTGTTTGGCTATGCGCGGGATTTTTTTGAGCAGGAGTATCGGCTCGATCACCATATCCACCGCTACGGCAAGCCCCTTATCTGTGTGGCGGATGGCATCTGCATGGGGGGTGGCATAGGCCTGTTCGCCGGCGCCGACTTTCGGGTGGTGACCGAGAAGAGCCTGTTCGCCATGCCGGAGGTCACTATCGGTCTCTATCCGGATGTGGGTGCCAGCTGGTTTTTAAGCCGTATGCCGGGGCGACTCGGACTCTGGCTCGGTCTGACCGGCGCCCGTTTCAACGGCGCGGATGCCATTGGCCTTGGGCTGGCGGATCACGCCATCGCCAGCAGTGAGTGTGCGGCCTTGTTGCCTCGCCTGGCCGGGTTGGATTGGTGTGGCAGCCAGGCGCCCCGGGAGCAGATCGATCAGCTGTTGAGGGGCTTGCAGGCAGAGGCAGACAAAAAGCTGCCAGCGCCTGTGCTTTTGCCCCACAGGGCCAAAATTGACGCCCTGCTGGTCGGGCGCACCCTGCAAGGGGTGCTGGGCAGCATGTTTGATGCCAGCTTCGATCCCGATCAGGGTGAAGGGAGCCTGGCGCAGGCCCGCGAAATATGTCGCGGTGGCAGTCCCATCAGCCGCGCCATTCTGTGGCGCCAGTACTGGCAGGCGCGCCGCCAGTCGCTGGCCGAGGTGTTTGCCGATGAGCTGGCGCTCTCGGTCAACTGCGTGCTGAGGGGGGATTTTGTGGAAGGGGTGCGGGCACTGCTCATCGACAAGGACAAGTCCCCACGTTGGCAGGCGCCGCAAGCTGGCACTGAGTGGCTGGATGCTTTCTATCGCTGGCCCGAAGGGAAAAACCCCCTGGCGCCTTGAGCCTTCGACGGGAAGGCATCAGGGCAGATGAACGGACACAGGTTGCTGGGGAGCCAGCACGGCAAGGAGCAAACGAGATGACAAGGATTGGATTTATCGGGCTGGGCAACATGGGGGGGCCCATGGCCGCCAATCTGGCCAGGGCGGGGCACGGTGTCCGGGTATTTGACTTGATGCCGGAGAGTGTCGCCAAGGCGATTGCGGCTGGCTGTATCGCCGCCGGGGATGCCCGCGAGGCGGTGGCCGATTGCGAGGTGGTCATCAGCATGCTGCCCGCCGGTGAGCATGTACGCGCACTCTGGCTCGGCGAGAGTGCAGGAGAGAGGGGCGGACAGGATCTGCTGGCGGCTTTGCCAACGGGAGCCCTGGTGATCGACTGCTCCACCATAGATGTGGCGTCGGCCCGCCAGGTGGGGGAAGCGGCGAAGGCGCGGGGCATTCGCTTTGTCGATGCCCCCGTTTCGGGTGGCGTGGCGGGGGCGAGCGCAGGGACCCTCACCTTTATCGTCGGGGGTGAACTGGCGGATTTCGAGGTGGCCAGCCCCATTCTGGCCCACATGGGGCAGAACCTGTTCCATGCCGGGGCGCTGGGGGCTGGCCAGATCGCCAAGATGTGCAACAACATGCTGCTCGCCATCCACATGACGGGCACGGCCGAGGCGCTGGCGCTCGGGGTGAAGGAGGGGCTGAATCCGAGCGTGCTCTCCAGCATCATGGGCAAGAGCTCGGGCAACAACTGGAGCCTGGAGCGCTACAACCCCTGGCCTGGTGTGATGGAAAACGTGCCCGCCGCCCGCAATTATCAGGGGGGCTTTATGACCCGCTTGATGGTCAAAGATTTGGGACTGGCCATGGCGCTGGCCGAGCATGCCCACAGCGCCGTCCCCATGGGGGCGCTTGCCCGCAACCTGTTCAACCTGCACGCAAGCCAAGGCCAGGAGAGCAAGGATTTTTCCAGCATCGTCGAGCTCTATCTGGATAAAATGCGGGATCAGTCCAAAGCCGGTTGATCTCGGGTGCTCTGCTCTCAACTCATTCACCCAATCATGTATGGCCAGACAAACTGGCAAGGAGTACCCATGGATATCAAGCAGAAGATCATCGCCGTCACGGGCGCGGGGCGGGGGCTCGGCCGGGCCATTGCCCTCAGTCTGGCCAGTCAGGGCGCCGTACTGGCGTTGATCGATGTGAATCGTGCGGATTTGGAGGTGACCGAAGCCGAGGTGCGCAGTCGCGATGGTCAATGCACCCTGTTCGTCTGCAACGTGGCGAGCGAAGCCGAGGTTGAGGCGACCTTTAGTGCCATCAAAGAGCAACTTGGCGCCTTGCATGGCCTCATCAACTGCGCCGGTATCCTGCGGGACGGCATGCTGATCAAGGTGAAAGATGGCGTGCTGGTGGAGAAGATGAGTCTGGCCCAGTGGCAGGCCGTCATCGACGTCAACCTGACCGGCACCTTCCTCTGTGGTCGCGAAGGGGCGGCCCTGATGGCCCAGGGGGGACAGGGTGGTGTCATCGTCAACATCTCCTCCATTGCCCGTGCCGGCAACATGGGCCAGAGCAACTATGCCGCCAGCAAGGCGGGAGTGGCCTCCTTGGTAGTGACCTGGGGGCGGGAGTTGGCCCGTCATGGTATTCGGGTGATGGGCATAGCCCCTGGCGTGTTTGCCACCGACATGACGGCGGCGATGAAACCGGAAGCAATGGCCCGCATGCAGCAGGCCATTCCAGTTGGCACCCTGGGGGAGGCGCACCAGCTGGCCGACACCGTGCATTTTATTCTCGCCAATGACTATCTGTCGGGCCGTATGATAGAGCTCGACGGTGGCCTGAGACTCTAGTTTTGTCGCCCACCACTAGATGCCCCTGGCCGCTGGTACAGGGGCATTTTTATTGTGCGCTTGACTCGTGGGCCAGCCCGGCGGCGCTGACAGCCATCTGCATGCCCATGCAGGTCTGATCTGGAAAAACGGGGGCCAGGTCATGGAAAAATGTGAAATATCAACGGGTCTTTCTTAATTTGAACCAGCTCACAGGCACTCGGGGTCAGTACTGTAAAATTGCGCGCGGTCAAGACGGGGCATGATTGACGGTACGAGGGATTGCGGTCGGAATAGTCATGCAATATAGTTGCCGCCTTTTTCACGGGGTACGGATTTTTCGCCCCTCCCATATTGCGCGCAGTATGAATACGGACGCTCTGCCGCCGCCTAATCAAACAGGATTGAGATGGACAAGAAACTAGGGCTTGGCGCCCTCATCTCGCTGGTGATCGGCTCCATGGTCGGCGCCGGGGTCTTCAGTCTGCCACAAAATATTGCCGCTCATGCCAGTGCCGGGGCCGTTGCCCTGGGTTGGGCCATCACGGGTCTGGGCATGATCTGCCTCGCGCTGGTTTACCAGAATCTTTCCATGCGTCGCCCGGATCTCGATGGCGGTATCTTCAGTTACGCCAAGGCCGGTTTCGGCGATTTCATCGGTTTCAACGCCGCCTGGGGTTACTGGCTCTGTCAGCTGCTGGCCAACGTCTCCTATGCCATCGTCGTGTTCAGCGCCCTGAGCTACTTCTTTGACACGCCGGACAACGTCATCTTCGGTGACGGCAACACGCCGGTGGCCATCATACTGGCCTCCATCCTGATCTGGTCGGTGCATGCGCTGGTGCTGCGCGGGATCCAGGTCGCCGCTCTGGTGAACATCATCACCACCATCGCCAAGATGGTGCCGCTCATCGTGTTCTGCGTCGCCATACTGCTCGCCTTCAACATGCAGACCTTCACCCTGGATATCTGGGGCCACGACAACGTGGCGCTGGGATCCGTGATGGATCAGGTCAAGTCCACCATGAAGGTGACGCTCTGGGTCTTCATCGGCATCGAAGGGGCTGTGGTGGTCTCTGCCCGTGCCCGTCACCGCAAGGACGTGGGCCGTGCCACCGTGCTGGCGCTGCTCGGCGCCCTGACGCTCTATGTCATGGTGACCCTGTTCTCCCTTGGGGTCATGAGTCAGCCGGAACTGGCTCAGCTCAAGAATCCCTCCACCGCCATGATCCTTGAAAAAGTGCTGGGTCCCTGGGGCGCCTGGCTCATTAACATAGGTCTGGTGATCTCTGTGATGGGGGCCTTGCTTAGCTGGACAGTGCTGGCAGCGGAAGTACCTTACATAGCCGGCAAGACAGGTGTCTTCCCCAGCTGGTTTGCCAAGGAGAACAAGAACGGCTCGCCGCAGGTGTCGCTCTGGTGTTCCACCTGTCTGGTGCAGATCTTCCTGATCATCATCTACTTCCAGAGCAGCACCTATCTGGCGCTGGTCAACATCGCCACCTCGGCGGCGCTGGTGCCCTACGTCTTCTCCGGTGCCTATGGCCTCAAGCTGGCAATGAAGGGAGAGACCTACGAGGGTCAACCCCATCAGCGTAAGCGTGACCTGCTGCTGGCCCTGGTGGCCACTACTTATGGCTGCTGGCTGGTCTATGCCGCCGGTGTGGAGTACCTGCTGCTGGTGGCGCTGCTCTACAGCCCGGGCATTTTCATCTACTGGAAGGCGCGTCAACACCACGGACTGCGCGGCCTCAACCGACTGGAGCAGGGGATGACGGCGGCCCTGCTCGGGTGCGCCGTGCTGGCCTTCTACAAGGTGATGGACGGTACCATTCCCTTGAGTTAACCGGCACAATGAAGAGATGGCCCAAGGGCCATCTCTTTTTTTATGCGCGTGTTGGCCTTGGAGCCACTGCGCTGCCTCGGGAAGGAATGTTTATGCTGTTTATGGGTTATCTGTTGCTGGGCGCGTTTGCTGGCATGCTGGCGGGACTGTTCGGCATTGGCGGCGGTCTTATCATAGTGCCCGTGCTGGTGGTGAGCTTCAGGGCCATGGGATTTGAGCCCGATATCATCACCCATCTGGCGCTTGGCACCTCGTTGCCCACCATGATCTTCACCGGTTTCAGCTCGCTGCGGGCTCACCAAGAGGCAGGTGCGGTCGACTGGGTGATGATACGGCGCCTCGGGGTCGGCATGCTGATTGGCGCCTGGCTCGGTGGCATGACCGCCAACCAGCTCAGTGCCGGCACCCTCAATGTCATCATCGGCTGTTTCGCCTGGGCCATGGCATTGCAGATGGGGCTCAACCTCAGGCCAAAGGCGGAGCGTCATCTGCCCGGCCCAGTGGGAACCGGCATAGCAGGCACCCTCATCGGCTGGATGTCGGCACTGTTCGGCATTGGCGGTGGCTCGCTGACAGTGCCTTATCTCTGCTGGAACAGCGTACCAATGCGCAACGCGGTTGCGGCATCTGCGGCCTGCAGCATGCCCATAGCGCTGGCGGGCAGCCTCAGTTACCTCTACGCCGGCTGGGGTCATGCTGACTTGCCCGAGTGGAGTGTCGGTTTCATCTATCTGCCCGCCCTGCTTGGCATAGTGCTCACCAGCACCCAGTTTGCCCGGGTGGGCGCCAGGCTGGCACATCGACTTTCTCCCAAGCGGCTCAAGCAGGCCTTCGCCTTGCTGATGTTGCTGGTCGGGGCGAAATTCATGCTGTTTAGCTGACTCATTCGGCAGATTGTTGAAAAATAAGGCAAACGGTACGCCCGCAGGTAGAAAGCCATTGCAATGAAATGGGACTTTGCTATTCTCCTCGCCGGTGGTCCCATTGGTCCTCTCGCATTGATAACTCGTCAACCTGGTCAGGACCGGAAGGTAGCAGCCAAGGCGGGGGACTCGAGTGCCGGGATGTGGCTGGTGGGGCCACCACCTGTTTCTGCAATTCAATAAGTTACAGCTAATAACCCCCTTCAGACCTCTTGGTAATCCACTTTGTGTGGATGGATCAGGAGTCCTCAAAGTGAATCTCTGGCTCAGTCCCCACGGCATCTGGTATTACCGGAAAGTCACCACGCTCCCCTGTGGTCGTCGTAAAGAGATCAAAAAATCCCTGCATATCCGAGACAAGCTGATAGCCCGTGCAGCTGTTGCGAAACTGCTTGCCTGTGTGCGTTCCAGAGCGAAGCCCATTCAGTTGCATGCAGACGTCACTGTCGATCCACAAGAGCAATCAGTAGCCCAGCCGACGACTCCGGCGGCCAAACCGCTTGCACCGCTGCTGTCGGTCTTGAGTGACCGCTATCAGAAAGAGAAGGCCCTCTCCTGGGCTCCCAAAGAGCGAAAGAACCAGAAAAACTATCTCGGTTCCTTCATCGAGGCACTCGGCGACAAGCCAGCGGCAGCCTACGGCAAGGCTGATGTGGTCAAGTTCAAGGAGGGGTTGCTGAACTCTGGTAAGAGCCCGGCCACCATCAACAAGTATCTGCAGAAGCTATCCCTGTTATTTAGCTGGCTGGCTAACCATCAGGAGGGGATCGTCAACCACTTCGCTGGGCTCAAGTTGCAACGGGTCAAAGAGACCAAGGCCAGAAGTGGTTACACGATGGAGGAGAGGCAGAGGTTCACCCAATGGGCGAAAAGGCAGGAGCCCTATCGCCGCTGGATAGCCCTGTTGGGATTCTACACGGGGGCTCGAGCCAACGAGACCTGCCAGCTCTATGCCGATGATGTGGTGCTGGTGGATAACATCTGGTGTATCAGCGTGCAGTCTGGCAGACCCGATCAGAAGCTCAAGACAGATAACAGCAAGCGGCTCATTCCGATCCATTTGGCGGTGCTGGAGGCGGGCTTCCTGGCGTTTGTGCAAGAGAGGGTGGGGGGAAGGCTCTTCGTAGAACTGCCCTATCGCCAAGACGGCTACAGCCACCTTTGGGAACAGTGGTTCAGCCGCAACCGGCCGGTGCCTAAAGATTTCCACAGTTTGAGACATACGGTAGCGCGCACTCTGAAGGATAAAGGTATTCCTCTACAATTTGCTGCCGCGATCTTGGGTCATACCAACGGAGCGATCCGTTATGACCGATATGGTGGTGGGGTAGCAGTTGAGAAGTTACAAGCCGCTATCGAAGCTGCACTATGAACGAGTTACATTGGTGAACTAGTAGGTACTTCAACTCAAATAGCCACTATTAACTGGATGCTAATGAGCACAAGAAGGAGCTCCATTGGAACACCATAGGCCGGACACGGCACAATCTGGTTTGAATGACCTGAAAGAGCAAATTGCGTTGGAGTACGGGCGATGTCTCCTCCAGTTGCAGCAGTTTGAATTGATGCTCAAAGCAGCCCTACCCACTCTGAAGGTGAGCGGATTCTCCGATGAGTTGGCTAGTAACGTAGAGCGAGACCGCCAGCTTCTAGGCGGAAAGACGCTGGGCCAATTGGTTGGTCAGTGGAACCAGAGAACGACGTTGGGGGAGGAGCAAGAAATTGATGAAGATGCTCTGAACGGTCGAGCGTACATCTGCATCAGCGTTGGTCTGGAAGACGGGGAATGGATGAGCGAAAAGCTCAAACAGCTGGTCGAGTTGCGAAATGAGCTGGTGCATCATTTCCTGTCACGCTTTGGGTTGAACTCTGAGGCCAGTTGCCAGGAGGCAATCGACTTTCTGGCGACGGTAGCCAACATCATCAAGGACAACAGAGAGGCGTTACATTCCTTCCTGACTACTGCCGAAAAAGCCAAGAACGAACTGTACGAGTTTATGAACTCCGCTGAGGGAAAACATTTTGCTCTCTCCGGAGTCCTGCTCGGTCAGCCTGTCGAGAATTGGGAAAACACCACCATAGTCCAACAGCTAAAATGTGAAGAACGTTTAATAGGCAAGGACGGCTGGGTACCGTTACATGACGCCATCCGCAGTATCGGCCAAAGACGTCCTGGGTTATCTCCCAAGCTGTACGGATGTAGTAGTTGGCGGGAGGTCATTCATTGCTCCCAGCTCTTCGAAGTAGACAAGCGGTTATCTCCTACAGGTGGAGTGACTTGGTATCGCACACGCCGAACTTAAATGATTTTGCTAATTTCTGCCGCTTGTGCACTCAGAACAAGAGCGAGGTTGCCACACTGCCTGCAACTGTCTTAATCAGATCAAAGGTCATGTCGAGCCCCTTGGTTGCAAAAGTTTCTTTGGTCTTGTTCCAAACAGTATCGCTACAGATTCCATCTAGAAATTCGTGACCAGCCCATGTAAGTCGAGTTGCCGTGAAATTTATGGGACCACCGCCAAGAACTCGGCTCATTTTTCCTTCAACTAGCCCTGCTTCAATTAGCAACTCCATGTGGTAAGAAATTGCATAAGCGGCACTTACATCAGCAAGCTCGAAATCCCCAAGCGACAAGTAATGGTCTGTACTGGGTAAGCCTTCTAATTTTGTCAGTACATCTCTTACGGTATCCCAATCGCGTTTCATCTTACCCCACTTCCCCAAAAAATTTCCAAAATAACCAAGATGTTACCCAATGAATCGCCGCTGGTAAATTCATCATTATTGGGATTGTTATTGATCTGGTGTACTGTTTTTCCAAACAGTAAAGGAGGTAAGTCATGCAGTTAGACGAGTTTGTCAAAGTCACAATTATGCAGGTTGTCAAAGGGGTGAAGGATGCGCAGGAAGAAGCAGCGGAATACGGTGCAGTCGTTAACCCACGCGAATTAGAAGGTAAAGGCATGCGTAAAGAAACAAACATCGCGTTTGATGTAGCCTTGACTGTGACCGGCACGAATGCTGAGGAAGTTGGGGGAAAACTGACTGTAGCCTCTATCTTGAATTTGGGAGGAAAAGTGACAGGGTCAGATACACGGCAAGAAACAAGCCGTGTTCAGTTTGATGTTGCCGTCGCATTACCAAGTGAAGATCGTAAAAAAACAGGTGTGAGTAACGCTGCCATTAATAGATCCAAAGGCTACAGCTTGTAGTGACAGTTATGCCCTCGGTAAATTGTACAGATCTAGTTATCACCTGACACCTTCCACAAACCCGGCCTGTTGCCCCAGCGTTCAGATCATATGCTCCTGGCTTGTCGGTCCTGTGTGGTCGTTATCTCCAGATGGTGAAGGAGAGGGGGGCGGGGAGTTAGCCTGACACCCGGGGTTGTGACTGCCTTGAACGGTCAAGGGGCATTGCCAGTGGAGGCACACCAATTGGGCATCCAGTGATGCCGATATGAGGTGAGATATCCATTGATACATGCAGAGAGACCATAGCGCCGGCATGCGTGCCGCAAGAGAAGAGGGGCCCAAAGGCCCCTGAGGTTAGATCCACTGCTGAGCATCGGCGTGGCGATCGGGGCGGCATCAAGGCCATCATGGCGTCATTCAATCCTGTGATGGCTGCCTTGCCTTGATAGCGCTTGGCGTCATCCCTTATCCACAGCACTGCCGTTCTTACCCTCCACAAAGCAGCAGCCTTGTTTCCCTTGCATGCGGCATTGAGCCAAGGCTCAATCGCTCACACCCGGCCTGTTGTCATAGGCGGGGTGGGTTCGTCTCCCGTACTGGGTGACGATGTTTGCCCAATGCAGCAATAAAGGCGGCTGTGCCATCAGCAAGGGTATCGACACTCGCCTGCAAGATACCCGTATCTGGCTGAGTGCTTGGGATGCCAGCCTTGTCGAGCAGGGCATTCGAGGCGCCGAGGGCCAGTATGGTCTTGCCATGACGATACTGAGTGATCACGAACTCCTGTGCCTGTCCGTATCCGGCCAACCGGGTTACCCCCTTGCTACCATCTGGCAAGACGAGCGCATCGAACAGGACAGGCGGCGAATTTTCCAGTGTTCCCATTGCGACCAATAAGTCACCGTCGGCAGTTTCAACCGAGCCAAGATGGGGGGCTATGAGGCAGACCACAGCGCCTGCAGCAACCAATGCCGTCTGAAGCGTGACGATGGATGCGCCGTGTACCCCATCGGCAATCAGGATCGCCACCTTGCGAGTACGTATCCCGCCATCGCCGGGCAGCGCTGTCAGTGAGAGCGCTGGCGACTTGAGCACTTCGGGGGGCTCGGATTGCGCCCTCGCCTTCGGCATCGCTTCGGGCACGTCCATGCCAAGGCCTGCCGCGATATTCGCCGTCATGTCGGCGGACACGTTGACCAGTGAGGCCAGCATGCGCTCACGGATGGCCGGCACAGTGACTTTGCTCAGTTCGAAGCGAAAGCCGCCGACGATGTGCGCTTTTTCAATCTCGGTCTGGCTCTCATAGAACAGGGCGGCCTGAGTGTAGTGGTCGGCAAACTTCTCTGGCTTACCGCGCAGCTTGTCACCTTCGAGCGGTTGCGGAAAAGAGACAAAACCGGCTGCACCAGCCTGGAAGGGGCAACCGCCACCGAGGGAGTTCGGCTCGTAGGCGACCCTGCCACGGGGGATGGTCTGGCGGTGCAAGCCATCGCGCTGGTTGTTGTGAACGGGGGAGAGCGGTGAGTTGATCGGGATCTCGTGGAAGTTTGCGCCGCCAAGCCGGGTGATCTGGGTATCGACATAGGAGTGGAGTCGCCCCGCCAGCAAGGGATCGTTGCTGAAATCGATGCCCGGCACCACATGGGCGGTACAGAAGGCGACCTGCTCGGTTTCGGCGAAGAAATTGTCCGGGTTGCGGTTGAGCACCATGCGGCCTACCGGTGTCACCGGCACCAGCTCCTCGGGGATCAGCTTGGTGGCATCGAGCACGTCGAAGCTGAAACTTTCAGCCTGGGCTTCGGTGAATATCTGCAAGCCCAGCTCCCATTCGGGGTATTCGCCAGCTTCGATGGCATCCCACAGGTCGCGACGATGGAAGTCGGCATCGGCCCCGGCAATCTTGACCGCCTCATCCCAGACCAGCGAATGGGTGCCCAGTTTTGGCGTCCAGTGGAACTTGACGAAGTGCGACTCGCCTTCTGCATTGATCAGGCGGAAGGTGTGCACGCCAAAGCCTTGCATCATCCGGTAGCTGCGGGGAATACCCCGGTCGGACATGACCCACATCAGCATGTGGGTGCTCTCCGGCATGAGCGAGACGAAATCCCAGAAGGTGTCATGGGCCGACGCCGCCTGTGGCATGGCGTTATGGGGTTCGGGTTTCACGGCATGGATGAGATCCGGGAACTTCATCGCATCCTGGATGAAGAAAACCGGTATGTTGTTGCCCACCAGATCCCAGTTGCCCTCGTCGGTGTAGAACTTGACGGCGAAGCCGCGTGCGTCGCGCGCCGTATCCACTGAGCCCCGTTCACCGGCGACGGTAGAAAAGCGCACAAAAACCGGCGTGATCTTGCCTGCTTCCTGGAAGGGGGCCGCGCGGGTGAATTCGGTCAGTGGCTGGTAGGCCTCGAAAAATCCATGGGCGGCAGAGCCGCGGGCATGCACGATGCGCTCAGGGATCCGTTCGTGGTCAAAATGGGTGATCTTCTCACGCAGTATGAAGTCTTCAAACAGAGAGGGTCCGCGCAGACCGGCTTTCAGCGAATTCTGGTTGTCACCGATGGCGACACCCTGGTTGGTCGTCAGCACCTGATCGGTGGCGTCGATGCGTGCCCGATCGAGGGACGTTTCATTGCCGCCGGTCTTGGCCGATAGATTGGATTCGCTGAGGGTGCTGGCGGATGCGAGTTTGGATTGTGGCGCCATCGTCTGCCCGGCTGCCGGTGATATGGCATTGTCACGGCCGAACTCCTTGTCTTTGTTGATGTTGCGCGGCATTGATCTGGCCAGTGCCTCGATGGCGGCCACTTGTTGTGCAAGGGCGTCGAGAGGACAGAGATCCATTGCCCGGTTAGGCCGCTTCCTGGCAGTCATCAGTTTGAGATCCGTTTTTTTCATGGGGTCAATCCTGTGTGAGTGATTGCGGCTGCAACCATGTGAAGGCGGGAGTGCGGCATCAAGGGGTATTGCGACCGGCCGCTGCCGGTCCGGTCGTGTCCCTGGGCATTGGGTATCTAGCCGCGTGCGGCGAGAAGATCGGCCTTGCGCGCCGCCATCCTGGCGCCGAGTTCGACGAGATCGAGCGAGGTGGTTTTGGCTTTTTGAAACATGCCGGTCTGCTCTTCCTTGACGTGATGCTCAACATATTCGGACAGCACCTTGACCTTGGCGTCATACATCTCGCCATCGGGTTCAGCACCTTCGAGTTGCGCGATCAGATCCTTGATGCCGCCATGTTCAATCGTGGCTTCCGGCACCAGAAGCTTGTCCTTCAATGCAGTAGTGATGGCCGGGTAGAAGATCTCTTCCTCGATTTGCGTATGAACGCTCAGTTCGGAACAAATCTTGGCAACCAGCGCCTTCTTCTTGGCGTTGGAGCGTGTTTTCTCATAATCGGCAAACAGGTCGCTGACTTCTTTGTGGTCAGCCCTGAGCAAGGCGATTGCATCCTTCGTCGCCGGAGTTTTCGATGTGGCGGAGGTATTGGTCACTGTGGTCATGGCAGTTCCTTGGTGAGTGGGTGAAGAGCGGGTGTGCAATTACATCAGCAGCGCAATCAGGATGATGATTGGGATGGGGATGCCTAGAAGCAGCAGCAAAAGTGAGCGCATTGTGGTGCCTTTTGACGTCGGAAAGTGAGATCGGATAGCGTGATGGGACCTTCAGGCGTCACGCTGCCGACCACCGTAAGTCGCGGTCAGACTGGCGACGAAGGCTCCGATGAGCAGGGAGACAAACATCCACAAGGCCGCATAGGCCGATGCCTTGCTCGCCGTGTCGGCGGCATCTTTGGCGGTCACTTCGGCATTGTGCAATTTGGTTTGAGCGAGCTTGTAGACGTCAGTCACGCGTTGCTCCGCCTCTTTCTGCGACATGCCGGTGCGTTGGGCGACGAGCTGACCGACGTACTCTATGTCTTCGGCTGGCAGGGGGTCGGTGCGGCTGACGTTCATGAAGATACGTCCCACTTCCGAGGCCTCATTGGCCATGGTGCGACCTGATGCATCAGTAGCGAGTAGCGATCCGGGCGGATTGGCTGCCGCTGTGCTCCCGTTGCGGCGAAACAGGGAATCGACAAAGTAAGCCATGGGCCCATCTTCCCCGGATCCCGATGTCTTGAAGCCACCTGCTGCCACTGTGGCCGTGTTGGCGGCCCCGCCGACCATGGCGCTCCCGGCCTGGATACCGCCATTCAGAATGGATCCGATCACCGAGGTCAGTAGCACAGCAGTGGCCAGTGAGGCGACTGCCCATGCTAGGAAGCCGTGTGCAGAGTCACGGAAGTACACTTCGTCGGTGTGCGCATCCATCCATTTGGTTCGGAGCCGACCGGCCAGGTAGCCCCCCATGGCGGAAGAAAGCAGCTGGGTGAGCGTCAGCCACACTATGGTGGAGATACCAAAGCTCGCTGCACTGATCCCTTCAAACGACCAGGGGGAGACCGATGACAGGCCTAGCCCCACGCCCAGGATCATGAGGATCAAAGACAGAGCTGCGGCCCCTGTAGCCCCTGCAATGATGGCCCCCTAGGAAATGGCGTTCGTGACGAAGTGCGGCGCATCAACCGGGCGGTCGATCACGGCAAAGTCGCCTTCTCGCAGGTCAGGAGGGGACGTGCTGGTAATTGTCATGGTAGTCCTTTGGATCAAGGTGGATCATGGATGCCAGTCAATGAGGCACAGGCTCAAGAAATGACTTCTTGAAATGGGTGTTCGAGCCCATCCTAAAATCCACTAAAAATTGCGTCTGTACGGTAAACCACGAAGAACTGTCGACATCTGTCGGTATCTGTCGTCAAGTCACGCATTTTTTGAGACTCATGGTGTCAGTCAAAATGGCTTTTGGTTGTGTGTTTTTTGCTCTATTCAGGGCAGTTATCACCCATGGTTGACGTCGTGATGAGCAAGGGGGGCGTGCCTTGCTTGCCCATCAATGGCATCAGGCGGGAAGCCATTTAACGCCTGCAATCGCTCTTCTTTTGAGCGAGCGCCAAATGGTGAGCGAGTGGTGTGGCAGGTATGTTGCGTTTCCGGTTTTATGACGGACAAGGCCTGACCGGATGCGATATTGGTGCTCTGCAAAGGAGATTGGCGCAAGGGATCACAAGGGGATGTAACTTGAGGGGGAGGGTGAGATAAGCCTGATTAAGCAGGTGACGCGCGAGCCACCCAAGTGACGGCCTCCGTACTTTTCACCATCCCCGGACTCGGCATCAACGGCGGCAAAGACAGGGTTGAACGGGCATCGGTTCGACAGATTTCAGCTACATGCAGTGAGCAAGAAAAAGCGGATACCTCCATGAGCTGCTAGCCGCCAGCAAGGTTTCGGATACCCCAGACAGCATGATCGTCATCATCACACTGTCCGTGAAAAGCGGATTGCCTCACAACCCCCCAGCGACTTGTCCACATCTCCTGTCAACGACAGCTTGCTTTCAATGCCATAGAAGCATTTCCCTTATTGCGCAATGAAAGAATCTCAAATGAGGCTTTAATTTTCATATGGCACCCATATGGGGAGGCTTGGTTGATAGATGACTCAATAGAGGGGTATATCTTACTGGCCGTTGAACACCACAGTAAGCAATCACAAGACAACACAAGGACGAATCAATGAATACCACAGTTGATAAAGTGAAAAACGTTGTGACTCGAAACATCTATGTTTCGCTGAGTGCGAGTGCGGACCAGATTAACTTCAATGAGATCTTCTCCATCACGGATCCCAACATTGCCCCCCAGGCGTTTGCGATGGCGCAGGTTTTCCAGCAGGCGCTGGTGCCCACTGATGACAAAAAGTCGCTCCGTTTTGATGTGCAAACAGCCATAAACCTCATCAATAAGCACCCTGAAATGGCGGTGATCAACTTCACCGATCAAGTGGTCGAACAATCCAACTCCGCCGTCCAGTTGATGGTAGACAAGGTGCTGGAGATATTGAGCAAGGTGTTGGGAGTCGTGCTTGGTGCAGCGCCGAAGCAAAAACTGACCGAGTCCATCGCGAGTGCGTTCACCGGCCTGGATGAACAAAAGAATGATGCCTGGATTTTCTGGGAGCACACGACAGCCCACAAGACTACCTATCAATACAACATCCTGTTCGGGGTCCAGTCCAAAGAAACCGGCCTGTTCCTCTATGGCCTGCCGATGGGGATGGAGATCACCGTCGATATCGAAAAGGAAAAAGTCCTTTTCATCACGCTGAAGGACAAAGAGTCCTACCGTGTGCATCTGCAATCGCTCTCTGTTGTTGAGATGATCAAGGCGCACAGCAACCTGAAGCTGGCAGCGAAAGCTGGCGGGAAGGATCCGCATCAGGAAGCGCAAGAGTTCTTCGCTCTGCAGAAGAAAAAAGAGCCGGTCCGTATCTAATTACCGACATGCCTCAACCAAAACGCCCTTCTGTGAAGGGCGTTTTTTTATCTGGCGTCATGTGGTGATGTTCTTCTTCCATGTCAAACACAGCCAATAAAGTGTGACGCTGGCTGTGTCGAGGGGACCTTCATTACATAACAACAGCCGAGTCATGCTCGGCATAAAGGGGATGTTGGAGCGTAAAGCCAGCGCTCTCCTTGGGTTGTGTCGCGCTAGCCTGGGCTATCTCATGTGTTTCTGGTTCACTTGCCAAGATGCAAGGTATCTGCGCCATGCCTATTGCAGCCGTTATGAAGGACTAAAAAAGCCCTCCCAGGCGCCAGACAACCTTATGCACGTCTGGCCCAGTCGTCAGCCGCTATGAGTGACGCGCTCAAGGGGCTTGGGTATTGGCACTGACTTGGTTGACGAGTGCATATAGGGGAGCAGGCGTTCGGTTTCTTTCTTCACCACCGAGTAGCATTCACAGCTTAATCGCTCGAGTTTGGGACGATCCAGCACAGTGATTTGGCCCCGACGATATTCGATGACGCCCAGTTTTTGCAGTTTCCCTGCCGCCTCAGTGACGCCTTCACGGCGAACACCCAGCATATTGGCAATCAATTCCTGAGTCATCGTCAACTGGTTGCTGGGCAATCTGTCCAGCGATAGCAACAGCCAGCGGCACAGTTGCTGATCAATGGAGTGATGCCGATTGCAAACCGCCGTTTGGGCCATCTGAGTCAACAAGGACTGAGTGTAACGCAGCATCAGATGCAACAAATCGCCGTGGACATTGAACTCGGTCTTCAACAGCTGTCCTTTCATGCGGTAGGCGTAACCTGCGCTTTGCACAATGGCACGATTAGTGGTGCTTTCTCCGCCCATAAACAGTGCGACACCGATCAATCCTTCATTACCGACGACGGCAATTTCGGCAGATGCACCGCTTTTCATCACGTACAAGAGTGAAACGATGCAGTCGAGAGGAAAATAAACATGGTGAAGCGTATCACCTGATTCATAGAGCACCATGCCTAAAGGAAAGTTCATCAACTCAAGATGGGGATGCAATCTGCTATATGTGTCAGCTGATAGCGCAGCCAGCAGGTGATTCTGCTGGGGATGATAATTATCAGTCATACATATTCCAAATGTTAAACAAAACTTTCACCAGCCTATCATATTCACAGATTGTTTACCTTCCGTATGTGCGCTATCGCACATAGAGAAATATATATACGTGATGAGGACTAAACAAGGGCATTTTATGTGCTCTACCGTACAGACTAACCTGATTGGCAGGATTATGATTTTAAGTGACAAGGAATATATTTACAGTCAATTTCATAGCGTAGTGACAGGGAGGTGGCGGGCTGAAAAGAGCCTCCCTGACTAGTGTTTATCCATTCACTCCTGCGTTGACCCGTGTCTTATGTAACACCGCCAGGCAATATTTCAATTCATGGCGGTGTCCTTTCACCAAGTATCATGCTGTCAGGTCGGATCGTGATTATTTCATCCGCCCTTTGTCATATTGAACGGGAGAGTAATGATGAGTGAACAAAAGCAAGTCATGTCAGGCGAAAGTGTTTCTGAATCGGTTGATGATACCAGCAAGAAGTTGCATGACGCTGTCGACAGTGCATCCAAGACAGTTCATCCTGCGTTGGATAATTTGAGCGAACGCTCCCATCAAACGGTAGATAAATTAGCTGACGTTGCTATGAATGTTGCCGAATCCATTGAACAGAAAAGTGATAGTCTGCGAGAAATGAAAATGAAACTGTTCGACCAGTGCCGTACACAAATTAATGACAAGCCGCTCATGGCGCTCGGCATTGCCATTTCTGCCGGATTTTTAGTGGGCTGGTTACTGAAGAAGCGTTAATGAACACGGAGCGAACCACAGAGAGTGCGCCCATTCCTGACGCAGAATTGACACCGACGGAGTCGGTGTCAATTACCAGCCTGGCGACCTCGGTTTTTGGACTGCTTGGTGAACAACTGCAAGAGCGATTGCAGTTATTCAGGCTGGAAGTACAACAGGCAGTCAGCAGCCTGATTGGCATGCTTGTCTGTGGTCTGGTCGGGGCTTTTTTATTAGTCAGCTTGTGGTTGATGTTGGCTGCGGCCTCACTATGTTGGTTACTCGAGCAGGGAATGGCTACGAGTAGCGCCTTATTCATCATCAGTGTGGGCAATGGACTCGCCATTGGCGGGGTCATGATACGGTATCGTCGTTATCAGCAGAATATATGAATCGATGCGGTGGCGACCAGCAATGCACCCGTGCCATCAGACGAGTCCTCAACCATGCCTGGAGCACCTTTATGAAGCTGCCTGTAGCGTGTCACACCGGCCCCCTTGTTCAAGGCTCCCGCCGGGAGAAGATTGCCATCTTGCGGCAGCGACTGCAGTCCCGTCAGTTGACGATAGTCGGGCTGTCCCATCTCATGAAACAGACACTGCAAACGAGGCTCACTCATCCTCTTGTGCTTTGTTCTGCTGCCTGCGCGGGTTTTATGCTTGGTTATGAGGGACCGCAAAGGCGAGGCGCGCCAGTCACAACCGGCAGAGTTACGTCAAGTTTGGCGTCGGGAATAGATATGTTTTTGCTGGTGTCACGACTGTTTGGTCAGCCAGAACAGAAAAACAAAGACATGTCACACCGTCAATAACACATGGCAGAATGGCCACATGTTATATTCATGCTCATGAATATATGCTTGCTTAAGCATGGTTATTATAATTCATGAGCAATCACAACCCATTATTTAGGAGAGTATATGCTATATACCCTTGCTATAGTGATGCTTCTGCTTTGGGCTGTTGGTCTGGTAACAGCCACCACCCTTGGTGGTTTCATTCATGTGCTGCTTGTTATCGCGGTAGTTGTTGTTTTACTTCGTATTATTCAAGGTCGTCGAGTGCTATGACATAATATGACGTGTGCGCTGGTGAATATACTAACGTTAACCAATTTTAGATGTCACATTATGAATGTGGCAGCAAGTTAACTGAGCCGTTATGTTCGTTAGCGCACAGACGACAAGATGATATAGCCGTAAATTATAATTTAGCATGCCAATCAATAAGGTACTGGCTGCTTGTTTCGACAAGCGTGAGTGTGTGGTTATCGTTATTCACAGTAACGCTATACAGAGTTCTGGCACTCACAGACACCATGTTCTAATGAAGCATACATTTCAGTTTTTAATTTGAAATGTTTAACACTATTTGGAGTAAACATTAAATGAAAACTACAAATCGCTTTTCAATTCTGTTGGCTATCGCCGTTCTGGTCACTGCGGTAGGTTGTGCATCAACTAAAAATAAAGCAGGCACAGGTGAATACTTGGATGACTCAGTGATTACCACCAAGGTTGTCACGGCTATCTTCAATGATCCGGACCTGAAATCAGCCGAGATCAATGTAGAGACCTTTAAAGGTGTCGTACAGTTGAGTGGCTTTGTTAAAGACAGCGCCAATATCAATAAAGCAGTTGTTGTCGCCAAAGGTGTCAACGGTGTCACCTCTGTCAAAAATGATCTGCGCTTGAAATAAGGCTGTGACAGTCACTATCCAAGTTGCCTAATCCAATGACTTGGCCCCAAAATATGCCCCGGGGCAGATCTTGTTATGTGATCTTCCCCAGGTCGAAAAGGGCACGCTGATCACCATGTAAATATGTCTTGGTCAGTTTGATAGCGAGGCCGAACGTTGAATTTATGCTCCTGCTCCGGGAGCATTCTTATATCTATTCATGCTGCATTTGCCCGGGATTTTTCCTGCCATCCTGTGGTGATGAAGGGTGTCAGGTGGTGGCCGATTGCTTCAACGACGTAGGGTGGGTCGATCTGGTGCGCGAAGGCTTCGACTGCGTAGTACGGGTGGGCGCGCTGGGATCCTCGAGTCTGCTAGCCCGCCTCCAGTGAATGAGTTTGACGCTAATTGAATCGCGACGTCTCTTTTAGAGACGCATTTGGATTTGATGTCAAGTTTGATATTTGATGATTTTCTCATTATGAGATCTGGCCACGCTCGCTTGGCTAGTCGGGTTCCGTTTCACCTGTCATATTTAAGGCGGTGGCCCAGTGCCGTGATCGGAGCAAGTTTATGCGGGTGGAACGTCAGCGTCTTATTCGTTCATTGTTTGATGAATACATAGAAATGTATTCGGCACGTGATGTTCGTCTTGTTACCCGGTTTAGTGACAATTTCAGTGGCTATGCAGGCAGTAGTGACCAGCTTGTCACCGATCGGGAAGAGTGGATACGGGTCACTCGCAAAGATTTCGCACAAATCCCCGAGCGGATCCACATCGAAATGCTGGATCTGTCATTGCAAGATTTGGCAGACGATGTGGTCGTCGCGACCGGTTTTTTCCACATTCACCTGCCCATACCTGACCATATCTTGTCGCGGGAGACGGCCAGGCTGGTGTTAATCTTCCGCCACGAAGAGGGCGAGTGGAGAATCGCCCATAGCGGGATCTCGCTTCCCTACGGGTTGGCGCAGGATACCGAAGTCTATCCCGTGGCGCGCTTGTGCGAGCGCAACCTCGAACTTGAACGCATCATTGAGATCCGCACTCATGAGTTGGCCGAAGCCAACCGGCAGTTGGAAATCCTGAGTAACACAGATGCCCTGACCAGCATAGGCAATCGACGCCTGTTCGATCACATCCTGCTGCAGGAGTGGAACCGCGGGTTGCGCAGCGGCATGCCACTGGCCTTGATCATGCTCGACATCGATCACTTCAAGCAGTTCAACGATCACTATGGTCATCTGGCCGGGGACAGTTGTCTGCGGGCGCTGGCCCAGGCGTTGTCACAGTCCGGGCGCAGGGCAGGGGAGCTGGTGGCCCGCTACGGCGGTGAGGAGTTCGTCATCCTGTTGCCCAACATGAACATGCAGGCGGCCTTTGCCACGGCGCAGCATCTTCACCGTCTCATCCTGACACTGGCCTTGCCACGGGCTGACTCGCCGCTGGGGATAGTGACCGTCAGTTTCGGGGTGGCCAGTTTGCAGCCCTCCACCACCCAATCAGCCATTGAACTGGTGCAACAGGCGGATGCCGCCCTCTATCACGCCAAATTGGCTGGCCGCAATTGCATCGCACTGAGCGAGTAACAAGGCGATACGTTCTCACTCCACGCCATTATCTGGGGGCACTCTCGATGGAGGCCTGCCGCTTGAAAAGCACGGGTTTGCTGGTTTTTCGATTTTCCGAAAATACGATGAGCATGCGCTGCAGGGCGATAAAGCAAAACAGCAGCAGGCCTATGATGATCTTGGTCCACCAGGAGCTGAGGGTACCGTCGAAGTTGATATAGGTCTGGATCAATCCCTGGATCAAGACGCCAAACAGCGAGCCAAAGACGGTGCCTACGCCACCACTGAGCAAGGTGCCGCCAATGACCACGGCGGCGATGGCATCGAGCTCCACCCCGACGGCGGCGAGCGGATAGCCTGCGGAGGTATAGAGCGCAAATACGATGCCCGCCAGGGTCGCCAGTGTGGTGGAGAGCAGATAGATGCGGATAGTGGTCTGGCGCACCGAGATCCCCATCAAGGCTGCCGAGGTGGCATTGCCGCCGATGGCATAGAGGTTGTTGCCAAAGCGGGTTCGATTGGCGAGCAGCATGCCAAGTAACACCACCGCCAGCATGATCAGGGCCAGCAGGCTCAAGCGCCCACCGCCCGCCATCTTCCATGACAGACTCGACAGGTAGGTAAAGGTCGGATGATCGATGGGCAGTGATTGTTCCGAGATGAGGAAGCTTGCCCCCCGCAGAAAGAACATGCCCGCCAGCGTGATGATAAAGGCCGGGATCTTCAGGGTATCGATCAGCCAGCCCATGAGGGCACCAAAACTGGCCCCCAGCATCATGACCAGGGGGATGGCCAGATAGGGGCTTACCCCCAGATCGCCAATGAGCTTGGCGAGCAAGACCCCGGTAAATGCGATCACGGCGCCCACCGACAGATCGATGCCGCCCGAGAGGATCACGAAGGTCATACCCACGGCCACTATGCCAAGAAAGGCATTGTCCGTCAGTATGTTGCAAATGATGCGGGTAGATAAAAAGGCGGGAAAGGAGGCAAGGCACACCAGATACCCGACCAGAAACACCATGATGGTCACCATCAAGGGAAGATTGCGTTTAAACATGGCGAGCCCCTCGGGAAAACAGGTGATTGAGTGCCGGGGATTGCATGACGAGCACCGCCAGCACCACCATGGCCTTGACGATTTGATTCCACTGGGGCTGATAGCCGGAGAGCAGAATGCCGGTGTTCACCCCTTGAATGATCAGTATGCCGACCAGGGAGAGTGCGAGGTTGAAGCGTCCTCCCATCAGTGAGGTTCCCCCTATCACCACCGCCAGAATGGCATCCATCTCCAGCCAGAGGCCGGCATTGTTGGCATCAGCTCCCCTGATGTCGGCCGCCACTATCATGCCGGCGACGGCAGCCAGCATGCCACTCAGCAGATAGGTGGCGATCACCACCATGGGAGTATTGAGGCCGGCATTGTTGGCCGCCTTGATGTTGATCCCCACGGCTTCGATGAAGAGCCCGAGCGCGGTGCGCTTGGTCAACAACCAGATGAGCAGCGCCGCCCCCAGGGTGATGATGACAGGGGGAGGAAGATAAAAGAGTGACCCGCTGCCGAGCCAGGCCAGGGCCTCGTTGTTGAAGGTGATGATCTGCCCCTGCGTGATGAGCTGGGCGATACCGCGACCCGCCACCATCAGGATCAGGGTTGCCACTATGGGCTGGATCTTGAAGACGGCGACCAGCACCCCATTCCACAAGCCGCATAAGAGCCCGACCCCGAGCACGGAGCACAGAATGACGGGAATGCTGTGGTCGCCGGTAGCCATGCTTGCCATGGTTGCGCCGCTGATCGCCATCACGGCACCCACCGACAGGTCGATGCCGCCAGTGGCAATCACCAGTGTCATGCCAAGGGAGAGCAGGGCCACAGGGGCGCAGCGGTTGAGAATGTCGATCAGGCTGCCGAACAGGCGGCCATCCTGAATATGGATGGCGAAAAAATTGTCGGCGACCAGGGCGTTGATGAGCAGCACGCAGAGCAGGGCCACGCATTGCGCCGTGCCTGTGGGCAAATACCGGCTGGCCTGCGCTCGCCGGATGGGGATGGGTAGTATGGATGACGTCATATCAGGCCTCACATGGCAATGGCGTTCATGATGGCAGGGACAGAAAGCGCATCGGTCGCCAGCTCTGCCACCTGTTTTCTGTCTCGCAATACGATCACCCGATCGGCATAACTCACCAGCTCCTCCAGCTCCGATGAGATGACCAGCAGCGCCAGGCCATTGGCACAGAGTGATTCGATCAGGCGGATGATCTCGGCATGGGCCCCCACATCTATGCCCCGGGTGGGTTCGTCCAGGATCAGGAACTGCGGTTTGGTCAGCAGCCAGCGGGCCAGCAGCACCTTCTGCTGGTTGCCCCCTGACAAGAACTGGATCGGCTGCTCCGGCCCCGGGGTCTTGATCGCCAGCTGTTCAATGAAGCGCGCCGTGATCTCGTCCTGCTCCTTGCGTGACAGGGGATGCAGCCAGCCCCGCTGGGCTTGCAGGGCCAGCACCATGTTCTCTCGCACCGAGGCCGAGGCGATGATGCCGGCATTCTTGCGATCCTCCGGGCAAAAGCCAAAGCCGCTGGCGGCGGCCTGGCGAGCTGAGCGGATTGAGGTGACCTTGCCGCGCACCCGGCATTCGCCACTGTCGCTGGGCTGAATGCCAAACATCAGCTCGGCGGTTTCAGTACGACCCGACCCCAGCAAGCCAGCCAGACCGACGATCTCCCCCGGCATGACGTCCAGGCTGAAGGGGGCTATCACCCCTTTCTTGCCATAGTGTTTGAATGACACTGTGGGGTGGTTGCTGCGCAGGGTTTTGCCCGCACGCTGGAGCGCATTATCGGCCAGCTCGCGCCCCAGCATCATCTTGACCAAGTCCAGCTGCGGCAGTGTGGCGGTTTCACGGGTGCCGACCAGCTCACCATTGCGCAGCACAGTGATGCGATCGCTGATGTCGTAGACCTGGTCGAGAAAATGGGTGATGAAAATCAGGCTGACGCCCTTGTCTCTCAAGCTGCGCATGATGGAAAACAGCATCTGCACTTCGCTGGTATCCAGGCTCGCCGTCGGTTCATCCAGGATCAGGATCTTCGCTGACAACGAGATGGCCCTGGCGATGGCGACAATCTGCTGCATGGCGACCGAGTAGTGCCCCAGTGGCAGCGAGACGTCCATTTCGAAACCGTGGCTGGCCATGATGGCGCTGGCTTGCCGTGACATGCTGGCCCGATCGATGAGGCCAAACCGACGGGGTTCATGGCCGATGAACAGATTGTCAGTCACCGACATATTGGGGAGCAGGTTGACCTCCTGATAGACGGTGCCAATTCCCAAGCGCTGGGCGTGGGCCGTGTCCGTGGGGGCTATCAGGGCACCATCCAGCTCGATGCGCCCCGCATCACCTTGATAAACCCCGGTGAGGGTTTTTACCAGGGTGGATTTGCCCGCCCCATTTTCGCCGAGCAACGCCATTATCTCTCCCCGACGCAATGAGAAATCCACCTGGTGCAGCGCGCGAACCCCGGGAAATGTCTTGCAGATCCCGGTGGCGTTTAATATGAGTTCATGATGGTTATCTGGCATGAAAATAGGCACTCCGTATAGCCGGCCATATAAGAGGTTGTACTTATATGGCCGGCTATTAAAAGGACTGGCTCACGATGGACGTGACTTAGTAACCCATGCTCTTTTTCATGTCGAGCTGGGCCTGTGCACTGTCAGGCTGGAACAGAATCGACGCTGTCTTGATGTGTTTGGGGGGCAGGCTGCCATCCTTTTTATAAGCCAGTAGCGCGTCAAAGGCGGGGCCTGCCATATTCGGTGTCAATTCCACCGAGGCATTGGCTTCACCGGCGATCATCGCCTTGAATATATCCGGCACGCCATCAATTGAAATGATTTTGATGTCTTTACCCGGTTTCAGTCCGGCCTCTTTAATCGCCTGAATGGCACCGATGGCCATGTCGTCGTTATGGGCATATACGGCGCAAATATTCTTGCCATTATTCTCGGCCTTGATAAAGCTCTCCATGACCTCTTTGCCCTTGCTGCGAGTAAAGTCGCCGGATTGGGTCCGGATGATCTTGATGGTGGGTACTTTGGCCACGGTATCGAGGAAGCCTTTTTTGCGATCCAGCGCCACGCTGGCGCCAACAGTGCCTTGTAACTCAACGACATTGCAGGCTTTTCCATCGAGTTGTCTGACCAGCCAGTCTGCAGCCACAGCCCCTTCATGCACGCTGTCTGCGGCGACGCCCGTCATGAAGAGCGAGTCATCTTTCACGGTAATATTGCGATCCAGCAGGAAGACGGGAATATCCGCCTCTTTGGCCTCTTGCAGCACGGGTTCCCAACCAGTCTGGACGACGGGGGCAATAAAGATGGCATCCACACCCTGGGCGATGAATGAGCGAATGGCCTTGATCTGGTTCTCCTGTTTTTGCTGGGCATCTGCAATTTTCAGTGTGATGCCACGTTTCTCTGCTTCTGTCTTGGCCACCGAGGTTTCGGCTGCCCGCCAGCCAGACTCGGAACCAATTTGAGAGAACCCCACCGTCATGTCGGCAGAATAAACAGTACCCGAGAGCAAGACTGCACTGATAATTCCCGCCAGCTTCATCTTTTTATACATATGACACTCCTTTGTGATGCGTTTTTAAATAAACAGGGCTGAGCCAAATTGGTTATTGTGCCAACCAAGAGTAGAGGCTTCTTTTTTTAGCGGCGGGAGCTGGTTCACAGAAAATTTTTGGCAGCATAATTCTTCATACAAACAGCAGGTAAGTTCATATATTCAGCAGGGGAGCTGTTGATTTATTTGCCTATTTATTTCGATCCCTGACCATTGTGTCCAGAGCCGGCGGATGAGGGGCCGTCAACAGCCGTGCTGTCAGTGCCGCAGGCGCAGGACTAGTACGGCTCTGACTTCAGCTCGCTCATGGGGGAGACAACCTGCCAGAAGGTGTCGATGAGCGGGCCCTTGCTGTGGGGCGGGCGGATAAGGCCTATGGTCCAGCTCGCTTCGCGCTCGGTGAGAGGCAGGGTGAGCACATCCGGGTGCTCTATGGTGGTGGAGGAGGGCACCAGGGTCCAGGCGATGCCGGCAGCGGCGGTGGCCACCCCGGCGGCGAAGTCGTTCACATACTGGATATCGCGAAACCGCAATCCGCTCTGGGCCAGGTAGTTCATCAGGTGATCGTAAAACGAGGGCGCCTTGTCCCGGCGCAGGATTGCCAGCGGTTTGTCCACCAGATCCACCAGCTCGCTCACGCCGCTGTAACTGGCGGGCAGCACGGCGACAAAGTGGGCCTGCACCACGGGCAGGCAGTGCCACCCCTTGGGGGCGGGCAGGCGGCAGAAACCGAGATCCAGTCGCCCTTCGCTCAGGGCCAGCAGCTGGTGATGGGTGGA
>Ga0115550_1000491_pt1 | contig 33304 bp, 24 predicted proteins | sample COGITO_mtgs_1005_FD_87177 | JGI IMG/M metagenome (GOLD analysis project Ga0115550, IMG submission 87177) | Pelagic marine microbial communities from North Sea - COGITO_mtgs_100511 | ecosystem: Environmental > Aquatic > Marine > Epipelagic | place: Germany:Helgoland, sampling site Kabeltonne...
AGCAACGCAATTAGTAACTGATCGCGCTACCGGCGATGTCAGTAAAGTTGAAGTGACCTTAGCCAAAGACGAAGGCAATCGTCCTAGCACTACACTTGAAGGTTTGAGTGGTTTAAAAACAGTGCGCGAGGGCGGCACCATCACCGGCGGCAACGCTTCGCAGTTATCTGACGGCGCAGCGGCACTCGTATTAATGGATGGCACGCTCGCTTCACAGCGTAACATTGAGCCAATGGGTGTTTATCGCGGTATGGTGGTAGCAGGTTGTGAGCCTGACGAAATGGGTATTGGTCCTGTGTTTGCCATTCCTAAATTGTTAAAGCGCAATGGCTTGAGTATGGACGATATCGGCTTGTGGGAACTCAACGAGGCCTTTGCTGTGCAAGTCATTTACTGTCGTGATCAATTAGGTATTCCCAATGAAAACCTCAACGTAAACGGCGGCGCTATTTCTATTGGCCACCCTTATGGCATGAGTGGTGCGCGCATGGCAATGCATGCGTTAATTGAAGGCAAACGCCGCGGTGTGAAATATGTGGTAGTCACTATGTGTGTAGGTGGCGGCATGGGTGCTGCAGGTTTATTTGAAGTCCTTTAAGTTGATCTGACACCACGGGCTGCTAGCATTTATTGTTGCGGGCAGCCCGTTGTACCTTCCTAGCTCGGCTGCGCGTTCGCCGCATCGTCCGACCTGCCACGTGATACTCCTCTGGTCTTTTTTCAAGCAACTATCTTGTCTGTTTTTCCCAAGCCAGTGCTATCTCAAGCTGTTTGATTCGTATGCGCTATCGATGCTTTTTGCTTAATGGTGGCGCGCAAAATGACTGTCTGTTAATACCCATAAAGCGGAAGTTGTGTTGAGATACAATGCGCCATTTAAAGCAGGCTAATTTTTTAGGACTAATGAAAATGCAGAAAAAAAACGCTTCCTTTTCATGGTTGGCTTTGTTGGCGATACTAATCAGTGCCACGCTTGCATCTAACGTACTCCATGGCGCCGCACAGGCTACGGGTTTGAGCGCAGTTAGTGTGAGTAACGTGCTTCCCCCAGATGTTACATACAGCGATGCGGGCGGTCAGCCTGATCGCCTATTATGGGGCGACACGCATTTGCATACATCCTATTCCTTTGATGCTTTTCTCAATCAAAATCATTCGGCCGACCCCGATACGGCCTATCGCTGGGCTAAAGGGTTGCCCGTTATTCACCCGTACAATCGCACGCGAGTGCAAATTGAAACACCGTTAGATTTTTTAGTGGTGGCCGATCATGCTGAAACAATGGGCGTGATAAGAGCCTTGGTGAACGATACCGCTGAGCTGAGTGAAGTGGGATTTTTTAAAAGCCTGTTGCGCCGCATCTATATTTATTTTTTGTTAGACGCGGTTGAAGACCAAGAAGGTAAGCAAATTTTTGCCGATTATGCGATTCCTGTGGCGCCAAAAAACCCAGGCGCGCCTGACCCGGTAGTCGACCCCAATAATGAGATGAATATTGATTTACTGGGCGACACCACAGCAGTAGAAACCACTGCATGGCATGAAATTATTGATGCCGCGGAGCGTCATAATGATCCGGGTCAATTCACTAGTCTACTGGGTTGGGAGTGGAGCTCTACACCCACCGGAGCCAACCTTCATCGAGTTGTGCTAACACCCGACGGTGCCGATAAAGCGAAACAGTTTTTACCCTTTGGCTCCGATCAAAGCCAATACCCCGAGGATCTTTGGCAGTGGTTGGAGCAAACTCAGGCAGCCACTGGTGCGCGTTTTATTGCCATACCGCATAACTCCAATATTTCTAAGGGATATATGTTTGGCACAACGACCTTGAAGGGTCAGCCCATCACCGCCAACTATGCGCGACAGCGCGTTCAATGGGAACCGATTGTTGAAGTCACGCAAATAAAGGGCGACTCAGAAACACACCCAGATTTTTCGCCGGATGATGAATTTGCCGACTTCGAACCCTATGAGTTTTATATTCAGCAAACGTGGGAGTCTTACCGACCTAAAGAGGGCGATTATATTCGACCGACGCTTAAGCAGGGACTTGCCATTGAGCAGCAGGTAGGAGTGAACCCTTATCAATTTGGTTTGATTGGTGCCACCGACTCGCATACGGGTATGGCCTCGGCTGAGGAGTATAATTTTTGGGGAAAAATGGCGACCGACTCAACACCTGAAACCAAGCGTGGCGGCTTGATTCGGGATGCAAAAGATAGTGCTACAGGCTGGCATATGGCTGCCGGTGGTTTAGCGGCAGTGTGGGCGTATGATAATACGCGCGAAGAAATCTTTGCTGCGTTTAAACGCAAAGAAGTTTATGCAACCACCGGGCCTAGAATTAGCGTGCGGGTATTCGCCGGCTGGAATTTTAATGAAGCTGACGTTGTGGCCCAAGATTTTGCCAGTGTAGGTTATGCCAAAGGCGTACCGATGGGCAGTGGCTTGTTGCAGTCCAGTCAGCCTATGCGGCCACTGCAATTATTGATTCGCGCGGTAAAGGATCCGTTAGGTGGTAACCTCGATCGAGTACAAGTTGTCAAAGGCTGGGTAGATGCAAGCGGTCAAACGCATGAAAAAATATTTAATGTGGCGTTTGCACACGAAGATAGATCAGCGGCAGATGGTGAGGTGCTGCGCGAGCTGACTAGTACGGGTGAATTAACGGCCATTGGCAGTACTGTCGATGTGTCTGTTCCCACTTATACCAATACTATTGGGGCTGCAGAGTTATCTACGTTGTGGGCCGACCCTGAGTTTGACGCCGAGCAACGTGCTTTTTACTACGTGCGAGTATTACAAATCCCTACACCGCGCCATTCACTGTACGATGCGGTGGCCTTGCAAATTGAAGCACCCGAAGAGGCCCCGGCCACTATTCAAGAGCGTGCTTATACATCGCCTATCTGGTACTCGCCCAGCAGCAGCCAGTAATGCCTGTTTATAATTGCCTCGCGGTCCATTAATCGCTAGTTAACAATTGGTTTTTATCCAATAACAATTTAATTGAGTTTATAGTCATCATGAAACGCTTTTTCACTGAACCACTCCTACAGTTTTTTGTGCTGGCTGGGTTTTTATTCATTGTTCTCGATCTTCTTATGCCACAGCGGTTAGCGGTGGTTAAACCTTTTGATATTGCGATCACTGAAGAAAAAATAACCGAATACCTGCAGTTTCAGCGCAAAAGCTTTAATGCCAGCGATGCTGCCACGTTATTTTCGGCTATGAGTGCATCAGAAAAACAGGCTCTGCACACAAGCTTTGTGAGAGACGAAGTATTATTTAGAGAGGCGTTAGCGCTGGGTTTGAATGAAAATGATGAAATCATAAGGCGCCGATTGATTCAAAAGATGGAATATATTGCTCAAGGTTTTTATGACGATATAGCGCCGATTGATGAGGCGCAATTAGAACAGTTTTTTGTTGCCAATAGCGACTTATATGCGATCGAAAGTTTTGTTACGTTCACCCACATATTTGTCAGTGAAAAAACCCCAATGGCTCAGCGAGTGGCTCAGCAGTTATTGAATGAGCTCAACGCAAAGCAGGTGACGTTCGCTCAGGCCGGTCAATATGGCGAGCGCTTTTTATATAGCCGCAACTATATTGAACGCACGCCTAGTTTTGTCGCCAGCCATTTTGGCGAGGCTTTTCAGCAGGGGGTTTTTGCCTTGGCGGTAGATGGCGTTTGGCAAGGGCCACTGAGCTCCGATTATGGTTGGCACCTAATCTTAGTACAAAATAAAGCTGCTGCACGCACGCCCGAATTGGTGGAGGTGGCACCCATTGTTTTAGCCGATATGCAGCGCGAGCAGCGCCAGCAAATCAAGGCGCGAGCTATTGAAGAGCTTGTTGCAAAATATACAGTGGTAACCGAGCCCTCTGCGCGCTCAGGCTTGATTTATTAATGCTCTTGCTATCTAGCTTTTCAATACTCCTGCAGCGTCATCTTTTTCGGACGCCATTTCAGTGGCTTGATTTGGCGCGCTCGAGGGTGGTTTTTTTGTGGCTGTGTTTGGCTTCGATAAGTCTGGTGTCGCCTCTGGCCAGTGCCCACGAGGGGCGCCCCGTATTTGTTGAATTGACAGCATCAGAGCTTTCAGTAAATGACACTGTTGAAAATACGTTGCGCTATGAAGTGCGTTGGAAGATACCACCGGTGATTGCTGAGGGGTTAGAGCCGAGTATTTTGTTAGTGGCCGATAGTTGCGCCTTAGCCCCGGGCTTGGCTAATCAGCGCTATCAACCCAAGCTGATTGGCCGCTTAATCTATCACTGTGCGTCTTTGCCAGAATCGCTTGCCATTGCTATTCGCTACCCTGAATCGAATCCTGCGTTGTCATCACTGATTGTTTCGTATGATCGACACGGCAATAGCCAGCACATTTTTTCGGCGCCTGAGCAAGCGCTGGTCTCTATACCTACAGATTCCTCTATTAAGAGTATTGCGAGTCAATACACGGTGGGCGGCATCAAGCATATTTTGCTGGGCTTCGATCATTTATTTTTTGTGGTTTGCTTAATGGTTATAGCGGGTTCTTTTTCTCGATTATTAATTGCAGTCACAGGCTTTACGTTGGCACACACCATTACGCTTGTGCTGGCTACGCTGAATATTGTGGTGCTACCTATGTTTTATGTAGAAATACTGATTGCGCTGAGTGTGGTGGTGCTAGCGGCCGAAATCATTCGCGTAGTGCGGACCGAGCAATCATCGGTGCCACGCTCTGTGGGTCATTGGCGTTCGCTGACTTGGCGCTATCCTATTTTGGCGGCCATAGGCTTTGGTTTTTTACATGGCTTTGGTTTTGCTGGTGTGCTCAGTGAGTTGGGTTTGCCTATGGCTATGAAAACAACGGCGCTATTGTTTTTTAATTTGGGGGTAGAGCTGGGTCAGCTTCTCTTTATTTTTGTCAGCTTGTTATTAGTCTGGGCATTGAGGCAAGCGCTGGGATCAGCGCTTCAACAAAAGGTGGTTTATGCGGGTGTTTACTGTGTGGGTATTATCGCGACTTACTGGATGTTGCAGCGACTGATTTTGCCAGGCTAGATAGGCCAGTTGCCAGTTGCCAGTTGCCAGTTGCCAGTTGCCAGTTGCCAGTTGCCAGTTGCCAGTTGCCAGTTGAGCTGACCAGACAAACGAAGCGCGTTAGGTTAGACTGCCATGCCAATTATATTAAGGTTCAAAATCTGCTCATTTGGCTGAATCAATCTGGCGACTGAGTAAATAATAAGCAGTAAAGGTCGGTCGATACCACTGCAAAGTGGTCTTTTTCAATTCAGTAGTTATGTATTTTGCATGGAGTTCGCCTGCTATGGGCTCAAGCTAGCGATAGTTCTTTGCAAGCACCATTAAAAATTATGCCATGGGGTTAATGAATATGTCCGACGCACGTCAGCAATTGTCTGGTTACTCTCTAGTTCGTTCTTATTTAATCGGGGCTGCATTGGTGAGCTTTTGCGCCTTCTTGGCGGCTTGTAGTAAGCCCGATGAAGTGGCTAAGGAGCCTGCTGTTAGGCCGGTTAAGCTGTTAACCATCGACCATACAGCTAGTCAAAAAGTCAATCGCTATCCAGCCACCCTTGATGCCAGTCAGTCGTCTGATTTGAGTTTTCAGGTAGGCGGAAAAATTGCTGAACTTAACATTAAGGAAGCGCAAATGGTGCAGCAGGGCGATGTGCTTGCTAAGTTGGACGCGCAAGATCTCGACAGTTCGCTGGCCTCTGCTAAGGCTAAGTATGACGTTGCTGAAGAGGACTACCAAACCGGTGAGCGCTTGTTAAAAGAAGACGCGATTGCACGCAACGTGGTTGCTCAGCGTAAGTCAGCACGCGATGTCGCTTTGGCAGCTCTCGAGTCGGCACAAAAAGCGGTGCAAGATAGCATTATTGTTGCGCCGTTTTCGGGCGCGATTGCAAAAATCCCAGTTCAGGCGCTGCAACGTGTGCAGGCAGGTGAGTTAATTGCTACGTTAATCGATGGCACAGAAATGGATGTGGAGTTTAATTTGCCTGCCCGCATTATTTCGCAGGTAAAAGATAGAAACAAAGATAACTTTGTCGTTTTAGAAGCTTTTCCCGATCAGAGGTTTCCAGCAAAATTTAAGGAGGCCGGCTTAATCGCCGATGCTACATCCCAAACCTATGCCATCACGCTAACTTTTGTACCGCCTGCCGATCGCATCATCTTGCCGGGCATGAGCGCTACCGTTGAGGTTGCGGTGGGGCGTGACGACCAAGAGGGTGCGGTTCCTAAAACCCGCGTAGATGTGCCCTTGAGCGCCTTTGTTAGTAATGCCGATGAGAAAATTGTGTGGATAGTTGAGCCCCAAGCAATGACCGTTTCTCAGCGTGTGGTTGAAGTCGAAGAGGGTATTGGTGAATATCTTTTTGTAACCGACGGTTTAAATACCGGCGATACAATTGTTATAGCCGGAGCTGATTATCTTGCAGAGGGCATGAAGGTTCGCGCGTGGGAGTCACAAAAATAGTTCGACCATGCGTTGGTGAGTTTGTATGTTGCCAAAAGCCTTTGTTCAATCCAATTAGTTGCTAGCCTCAAAGTTACCCAATTATGAATATTGCTGAATTTACTATAAAAAATCGTGTGCTGAGCGTTATTGTTATTTTATTAACAATCGGCGGTGGCTGGTCGGCGTATGAGAATATGCCGCGCTTTGAAGATCCTGAATTTACTATTCGTGTTGCACCGGTCATTACGTTTTATCCGGGGGCGAGTCCATTTGAGGTGGCTGAAGAGGTCACCGAACCGATTGAACGTGCCTTGCAGCAAATGCAAGAAGTTGAGTCGTTAGAGTCTACGTCTTCTGCTGGTAAGTCGGAAATTCAGGTTGAAATAAAATATGAGTTTTCGAAGTCGAAAGCTGATCTGCAATTAATTTGGACCAAGCTTAGAAACAAAGTTAAAGACGTAACGCGTAGTTTGCCGCCGGGTGCTAGCGAGCCAATCGTTTACGATGAGTTTGGTGATGTTTATGGCATCTATTATTTCATCACCGGGCCGGGCTACACGCCTGCCGAGTTGCGTGAGTACACAAAAGATTTACGCAGCGATTTACTGCAAGTCGATGGCGTTTCTAAGGTTTCCTACATTGGCGATTTAAAAGAAGCTATTTTTGTTGAGATATCGCGCGCTAGTGCAGCCGCACTCGGTGTATCGATTGCCAATTTATACGACATACTGGGTCAGCAAAATGCAGTAGTGGCTGCAGGCGATGTGGTTATTGGCGAGAAGCGCATTGTTATTGATCCGTCGGGTGCAATCGACTCAGTTGAGTCGATTGAAAACTTACTGGTCACTACCTCTAAAGAGGGTCGTTTAGTTTATTTAAAAGATGTTGCACATGTGTGGCGTGGCTATAAAACACCGCCTGATAGTATTTATCGCTACAACAATGAACCGGCCATGGGTTTGGGTGTGGCCGGAATATCGGGCGGGAACATCGTAAAAATTGGCAAAGAAATTGACGCCAAGTTGGCAGAGAGCGAGAGCCGTCGGCCCTTGGGCATTGAGGTTCAGCAGTATTATCATCAGGGCGATATTGTCGATGCCTCAGTGAAAAACTTTGTTGCCAATGTTATTGCCGCATTGGTTATTGTCATTGTCACGCTGTTCCTTTTTATGGGTTTGCAATCAGCGCTAATTATCGGCGCAATTTTATTGCTCACCATTGGCGCAACGCTAGCCACGATGGATATAGGAGGTATTCCTATGCATCGCATTTCACTCGGCGCACTCATCATCGCGTTAGGGATGATGGTCGACAATGCGATAGTGGTGACCGAGGGTATCTTAGTAGGTATACAAAGCGGCCGTAAGAAAATGGAGATCGTCAAAGAAATTGTCGATGGTACCAAATGGCCACTTTTAGGTGGCACCTTGGTGGGTATTATCGCCTTTGGTCCCATTGGTTTTGCGCCCGGCAATACCGCCGAATTTACCGGCGACCTGTTTTGGGTGGTTCTTATTTCTCTGATGTTTAGCTGGATATTTGCGGTAACGTTAACGCCCATGTTCTGCTACTTGTTGTTCGACGCTGATGCGCAAGGATCGACGGCAGAGCCGCAAGCACCAAAGTCAGAAAGCAAGATGTTAGGCGCATACAAAAGTCTAATGCGTAAAGCGTTGAGCCTGCGCATTTTGGTTGTTGCTGTGAGCGTGGCTATGCTTGCTGTTTCTCTTTGGGGTTTTCAGTTCGTGAAGTCAGGTTTTTTCCCCGCCTCAACGACACCTCAGATTGTTATCGATTATTGGTTACCGCAAGGAACCGATATCGCACGCACTGAGCAAGATGTTCGTCAGGTAGAAGATTTTGTGAGGTCGCTGCCGGGCGTTAACACCGTGCAGACTTCGGTAGGGGCAGGTGGCCTTCGTTACATGCTGGTGTACAGCCCTGAATCTAACAACTCATCGTATGGGCAGTTGCTGGCGCGAGTGGACGACTACAACCTTATCGATGATCTGATGCCTACGATTCAAGAGCATATCGATGAAAACTTCGTAAATGCTCAGGCCAAGGTCTGGCGATTTGTAACCGGCCCTGGTGGTGGATCTAAAATCGAGGCTAACTTTTCTGGGCCTGATCCAGATGTGCTGCGTGATTTAGCCAATCAGGCAAAGGCTATTATGATCGCTGACGGTGGCGCGTTGTCGATTCAAGACAGTTGGCGCCAGCGGGTGGCCGTTATTGAGCCGTTGTATTCAGACAACAAAGGTTTACGAGCCGGCATTTCGCGCGAAGATTTGGCCGCTTCGCTCACCTACAACTTTACCGGCACTAACGTGGGTGTTTACCGCGAAGGTAACGACTTGCTGCCTATCATTAGTCGCGCGCCGGCCAATGAGCGGCAAGATATTAGCGATATAGAGAATGTGCAAATTTTAAGTTCTATTACCGGGAAAACGGTTCCTATAGCGCAGGTGACCGACGGCTTTAGAACGATCTGGCGCGATGGTTTGCTAAAGCGAGAAGATCGTATTTGGAGTATAAAGGCGCAGTCGGATCCTAAGCCAGGCGAGCTGGCGTCAAATTTATTGACTCGACTCATGCCCGCTATTGAAGCGATTGAGCGGCCCGACGGCTACTCACTTACCTGGGATGGCGAATACGGTGATTCCAAAGAATCTAATGAGCAATTAGCCTCTACCTTGCCATTTGGTTTGTTAGCGATGGTGTTGGTGGTGTTTATTTTATTTGGCAGTGTTCGGCAACCGGTGATTATTTGGTTGGTAGTGCCATTAGCACTGATAGGTGTAGTGGCTGGTTTGCTCATTATGGATGTGCCAATGGAATTTATGGCGATTCTCGGCTTGCTCTCGCTATCTGGCCTGCTGATTAAAAATGCCATCGTTTTAGTCGACCAAATCGATGCCGATATAGCTTCTGGCAAGCCGCGTTACGATGCCTTGTTAGATGCATCAGTCAGTCGCGTAAGGCCGGTCATGATGGGCGCTATAACCACGGTGTTAGGTGTCATGCCATTATTCTTTGACGCGTTTTTTAAGTCGATGTCTATTGTATTGGTGTTTGGTTTGACCTTCGCTACGCTATTAACGCTGGTTATTGTGCCAGTTTTATACGCTATATTTTTTAACATTGGTTCTGAGGAAGTTCAGCATGAAGCTTGATAGATCTATTGTGCGCAATGTTTTTACTGCGAGTAGTCTGGCAGTGTTAGCGATGTTAAGTGGTTGTGGTACCACGGGGCAGCAAGTAGAGAGCGAGGTTGCCGAGGCTGTTGCACAGCAAATCAACGATGTGCCTGAAGCTTTTGGCGAGGCGGCAGCGCAGGCAGCAGCGATACCCGTGGGCTGGGTGGATGAGTTTCATGACGATACATTAAAGGCGTTAGTGTTGGAGGCGCAGGCAAATAATAAAAATTTGGCTGCAGCAGCAGCCAATGTTAATCGGGCGCAGGCCTTGGCTGCACAGGCTGGCGCTGCTTTGTCACCTACGGCTAATTTTGTGGCCGGCGATCAGCGCTCGGGTAGCCCGAGTTCGGACGTTGCAAGCGCATCAGGCCAATCGGTGGGCTTGCAGGTGTCGTGGGAGGCAGATTTATGGGGCCGTTTGAGTGCTGGAGAGCGCAGTGCAACAGAATCATTTCGTGCGGTGCAGGCCGACTATCAGTACGCGCAAGACTCATTGGCTGCGGCAACAACGAGCGCCTATATCACTTCAATTGAGGCAAAGCTTCAGGCAGCTGTTGCCAAAGATAGCGTTTCGATACTAACCGAAACACTGCGTATTGTTCAGGTCCGTTATGACAATGGCATGGGAGACGCACAAGACGTAGCGTTGAGTAAGTCGGATCTTGCTTCAGCGCGTGAATCGTTAATTACAATAGAGGGGTCTTACCGCGACTCGGTTAGAGCGCTAGAAATTTTGTTAGGCCGCTATCCCAGTGCTGAAACTGAGCTACCTGAAACCCTGCCTGCATTGCCGGCTGCTCCGCCAGTGGGTTTGCCTTCAGAGTTACTAGAGCGTCGCCCTGATGTAGTGGCCGCCGATCGTCGAGTGGCCGCTGCCTTTAATAACACCGAACAAGCTAAAGCGGCAAGGTTGCCATCGCTGGGCTTGACGGGTTCTTTTGGCGGTTCATCTGATGCGTTGTCTAGCTTGCTGGATCCGGCCAATTTAGCTTGGCAGGCCGGCACTAGTTTGCTGGTCCCCATTTTTGATGGTGGGGCTCGTAAGCAAGAGGTAAAAGTGGCGACGGCTGAACAAGAGCAGGCCTTGGCGGCCTATGGTGCTACGGCTCAAACCGCTTTTGCTGAGGTTGAATCTGCGCTTGATCAAGGCGCTGTTTTGGCAAACCGGAACGTTGAACTAGCAGAAGTGGCTACCGAATCAGCCGAAGCCTTTCGCATTAGTCAGTTGCGTTACAAAGAGGGAGAGGCCGAGCTATTAGATACTTTAACGATTCAGCGTCGTGTCAATGCAGCTAACAGCTCGTTGGCGACGATTCAGCGTTTACAATTACAGCAACGCATCGACCTATACCTAGCTCTAGGTGGTGACTGGGAATCCTAATGCGTTAGTTGCCCTGCGGGTTAAGTAGGGTGAATTTTTAAAGTAGATGTGACTTCTTCTGCGCGCATTTCTGGTGCGCTTTATGGGATTTCTTGAGTAGCGCTGGTCCCGTTTTTTTTAGTTTTTATTTGCGGACACAACTGCGTAGTTTTACTTAGGTTTGTTGACGTAATCTTTTAAAAGGGCTAGCTATAGTATCGAAGCTGCTGATGAAACCATTGGTACTGGATTCAACCGAAATGTTGCTTAGCGATCGCCCCAGAGCTCGGTCAGTCGTGCGTCGCGCCCACATCGTGAACGATAAAATTTGTAACGTAGCGGTTTTTTTAAAAAATAATCTTGATGGTATTCTTCCACCGGATAAAAGGCAGAGGCAGCCAGCACAGGCGTGACTATTTTTGCAGTCGCTGCTGCGGTTTGATTTTGAGATGAGTTGGCAAAGCTTTCAGTAATAGCGGCGCGACTTTGCTCAGCAGCGATTTTTTGTTCATCATTGGCAACAAAAATAGCACTTAAATAGCTTGGGCCTCTATCACAAAATTGTCCGCCGGCATCAAACGGATCGACATTGACCCAGAATTTTTCGAGCAGCTGTGTGTAGCTGATAATGCTCGGATCGTAAGTCACTTCTATAGCTTCGTAGTGTCCGCTATGGTCTCCTTTGTAGGTGGGATTAGTGCTGGTGCCGCCGGTAAATCCTGAAACGACATCGCTAACGCCCTCCAGTTTTTGATACACAGCCTCCATACACCAAAAGCAGCCGCCAGCGAAGGTAGCCTTAGCGGATGTGGTGGTCGTTATCACCTCCTGATTGCCTGCGGGAGCCAGTGGCCTCACTTCAGCGGCGGTGATCTGTCCCGCGCCAGAAAGTGAAACTAGCAGGGTGATGAGCGCCGGTAAGGTAAGCGACAAGATTGACGTGCATCGGTTAGAGAAACGATTGAATGATGTGCTAGGCATAGTTTGACTGGCGCTTATGGTTGTTAAGATTGAATGACTCAGAGCATCAAGGCTCACAGAAGTTCCCGCTTACCAAGAGCCGGTGTTTGCCATCGATGCCCACGGCTCTTGGGCAGGGAGGCGCTCGCCTTTTTGCAGTAGCTCAATTGAGATACCATCAGGAGAGCGAATAAAAGCCATGTGGCCATCGCGCGGTGGACGATTGATAATGACACCCTTGTCGAGTAATTGCTGGCAGATCGCATATATATCGTCGACAGCATAGGCTAGGTGGCCAAAATTGCGCCCGCCTTCGTACTGGGTTTCGTCCCAGTTATGTGTCAGTTCCACCAATGGTGCCTGTTGTTCGGCTGCGCGCTCAACGTCTCCTGGGGCTGCTAAAAAAATTAGCGAAAAGCGGGCCGCTTCATTATCGTAGCGATTGACCTCAATCAGGCCGAATTTGTGGCAAAAAAAGTCTAGCGCCGCGTCTAAATCGCCAACGCGGATCATTGTGTGAAGGTAGTGCATAATAGTCATTTCCAGAATGAACGGGGATTTTTGCAATGGTATGTCAGTGAGTCTACCGTTTGACTGCGGGCATGACAATGCCACTAAAATAATGATCTTAAGTCCATTGGCCCCTCGAAATACTGGTAGCTAGTCGTTAAGATGCACAGCCCATTTACACTGGCCTAAATTTTATGAACCTGCAAAAATTAAAAATAGCCGAGGCCATGTTTCTTGCTCAATACCCGGGTGGATTTAGCTCTCCTCAAATGGCGGCCGTTCGTAAAAAACATAATATGGATAAATTGATTGAATTTGCTCATCAAAGCTTTGCTAAACGACGCTTTAACGATGCGGAAAAAATAGCGGAAGACATGATTAAACTGGTAAGTCGCTCATCTATGGTGTCGATGTTCGAAAAACCCAAGTTTCGCGACTTCGTGCAAAGGCTCGATATGAACGAAAAGCACTTTTTGGCTAATGCACTAAAGCGGTTATTACACGGCAAACAACAAGCAGGTTTTGAAGGGTTAGTTGACTTATTGCAAACTGAAAAAATTGCCAAGTGGAGCCTGGTTAGTGTTATTCCGGCTTACTACGCCCCAACTACCGAAGTTTTTGTAAAGCCCACTACAGCTAAGGGCGTGATAAAAAATTTCGACGTCGATCAGTTGGAGTATAAACCTCTGCCAACTTGGGCCTTTTATTTGGGCTATCGTGATTTGATCAACACAGCTAAACAGCAGGTCGACAGCAGTTTGTCGCCTTCAAATGCTGCTTTTTCTGGGTTCTTGATGATGGCAATGAAAGACTTGCCTAACTGATTTTCTCTTACAGGCTAATGCGCTATAGACTGTGTTGGCGCAGTTTAGGGCGCTGTCGCTTTAAAGAACTTTCTCTGTTTGATGAGTGCTGCAATGTCGCCATCAACATTGACCTCCCAGCCGGGTTGTTCTTTAGCAATCATTTGATAAGTGGTAGCTGCCGAGATGTGTAAGTTGTCTTCGTTTTTAACAGCGCAATCGAGCAACAACTCATTATCAACTAGATATTTCAATAAGAACTTTTGCGAGGGCTCTACCCGCACGTTGTTGAGTGTTACGAGATCACCGTCAATTTTTGTTGGGTATACAAATACATGGGTATTATCAGGAAACAGCTTACCCATAGCCTCGAGAATGCCGCCTTCAAGCCCCTGATAATAAGCTGGGTCAAACAAGTGATCAAAATCGAGTACGCTCAAAGTAATGGCAAGGGGCTCATGGGTATAGTTACGTAACCAGTGGCGTAAACTAAAAAATCGAAAGTAATCTGAAATTAATACGCTGTGTCCCTGCGAGTTTAATAGATCAACACGCGCCAAAAAATCAGCGTCTGCGGTCGTGGTGTCTTTATCAAGTTCCGCCATGGTGATTTCAGCCAAACTGATAATGTTTTTTTCATCAATCGACTTGAGCGTGCCAAAAGCACTCCGCCCCGCCTCAAACATGTCAGCATGTACTTTAGTTGGCGGCATGAACGAACCGCGAATAACCATGATGGGGCTTTTGCGCAATATGTTAGCTGGTACTTGAGAGTGGCCTTTTGCATCGAATACTACTGCGCGAGTGCACCAGCTTCTAATGAGTTGTAAATTCATTAAGCGGTTTTCCACGTCCGGAAAAGCTTCGCCGTTAAATTCAATAAAATCGACTTCAATGCGTTCCGAGCTCAAATCATCGAGCAAATGCTCGATGAATTCACGCGGACTATGATTGAGGCGAAATGCCCCATGAATCATATTAACGCCTAAAATACCTAACGCTTGTGCTTGCTTTTCGCTGCCGCCGTCGTGCATGCGAGCATGAATAATGATGTTGCTGTAATCACTGTTGGCTTCGCGCTGAAAGCGGATGCCCGCGTGAGCATGGCAGAAATTATCTTGGTCATAACTTTTGGCCGCTACAGTTGCTGCATAGGTAAAAAAAGTACTGGACTCGCCGCGTGATTCGCTGAGTCTGCTGCATAGCAGGGCATATTCATGCGCAAGCATTTGGTCTAAACGGTCACGACTAACATAGCGGCCCACCTTGCCATATATCTGATCGCTAAACTCCATGTCGTAGGCCGACATGGTTTTGGCTACAGTGCCCGCGGCGGCACCTGCGCGAAAAAATTGCCCGGCCACTTCTTGGCCGGCGCCGATTTCGACAATAGTGCCGTAACAACTCGGGTCTAGGTTGATATCTAGCGCTTTTTGTCGAGCGGTGAGGGTGCCTTCAGTATCGGGTTTTAGCATTAAGTGACTTCGGTGTTTGAGCGCGGTTATAGATAGTTGATTTTTATAGTATATATAACTTTTTGTTAGCTGCTGAATACTTGCCCAAAGCAGCCACTTTTGTGCATTTTACTGGTTGAGCTCGGTGTGCTGATGGGTGACAAGGCTCGTTTAAAGCGGGGCAGTGACCGTTATCGTTTAATTTGGACCGGCTTTTACTGCCTGCGTCGACATGTGGCCTGTTGTCAACAGAGAAAACATTGGCAAGCAGTCTATTATCGAGCAAAAAACATGCTAACCGTTTGTTTTTAATGCGGAAAATGGGTTTGCCTTAAGTAATGATACGTATTGACCCGCTCATTGCTGCTTGATATTTTAAGGTTGTGTATCTCCGACACGAAATTTCAGTCCTCCAGGTCTGATTTCCTTGCGGCGTCTGTTTTAGGCGCCGTTTTTTTTTGCTTCAATACAGCAACGGTATTAATTGATTCAGGTAAATGCTCTGTTAACTTAACAGAAGGCCAATAAGTCGGAGCGGGCTATTCTTACGCGCTAAATAATTAACGCTGTAAATAATGAGGTGATTACCATGCTTGCCAAACAATGCAGAAGGTTTTTTTTAGTATTCGTTGCTCTGGGCTTTTGCTTGGGCGCGCAAGCCGATGCGGTGTGGATTGATGTGCGCAGCTCAGCCGAGCATATGATTGACCGCATTGATGGCGATGTGCGCATTTCCTATGACGAGATTGTTGCAAAGGCCGACGCGTTGTTTCCCGATAAGAGTACCGAGATTCGCCTGTATTGTCGCAGTGGTGGCCGAGCGGGTAAGGCGATGACGGCATTGCAAGAAGCGGGGTACACCCATGTGTTTAACATGGGTGGTATTGATGATGCGCGCAGTGCTCGCGGCCTGACTGAACAACCCCTATAGTTTATTCAAATCCTACGTAACGCACAAAATCTTGGTTGTCGGCACGCGTTGAGCGCACATCATTAGCCGCGAAGCTGTCATCGGGATAGCCCATTGCAATACATATCATGACGCTTTCATCATCGGGAATATTGGCATGCTCGTGCACTACATCCGATTGCATAATGCCTTGACCGTTAATTACGCAACCAATGCCGCGCTCCCAGGCTGCCAACACAATGCCGTAGGCTAGCGAGCCTAAACTAAATTGGCTGATCGCCGCCGGTTCAAGATGCTTGTCGTAGGTGAGCACTAGTGATACGGGTGCATCGAATTGCCGAAAGCCACGTAACATCCAATCCATGCGTTTCTCTTTATCATCGCGCGCAATACCCATGGCCTCGAACAACTGTATGGCAACATCAATTTGCCGCCGCCGGTGTTCGCCTTCATAGTCTTCTTTATAGGGAAAGTCGCGTTGATGCGGTTTGCCTGCCAGGGTGTTGTTGGTGTTGCCCTCGCGAATTTTATCTAGAGCCTCGCCCGTGACTGCATGTACACGCCAAGTTTGCGTATTGTAAGAAGAGGGTGCCCATTTTGCGACGTTGATAATTTCATCAACGATGGCCTTTGGTATGGGTTTTTTTTGAAAGCCCCGAACACTTTTTCGTGATTGTGCAAACGATGAAAAATCCATAAATTCTCCTCAAATAAATAAGTGGCGCACTCACCTTAGGCAAATTGCGCTTACCGTTCCCAGCCATACATAGGGCGATGATGACAATGTTTTAATCTTGCGTTGTTCAGTCAGAGAAAAGCGCCGCCTGCAAGGTGTTATACTCGCTCCGCGCCGCAGCCCAGACTTGAGTGTTAGTTACCTGCATAGGTTACTGACACGCTAATGTGCTCACTAGGCGGAACAGTCACAATCTATGTTACCTCATCAAACAGCCGAGATATTTATTTTGACACAGCCTATGCAAGAACTCACGCACTATATTAACGGCGCTCATGTTAAAGGGACGTCTGGTCGTTTTGCCGATGTGTTCAATCCTGCAACCGGTGAAGTGCAAGCTAAAGTGCCTCTAGCGTCGACTGAAGAAGTCGAGCAAGCCGTTGCCATAGCGGCTCAAGCGCAAGTGGCTTGGGGGGCGGTCAACCCGCAGCGCCGAGCACGCGTTATGATGAAGTTGGTTGATTTAATTAATCGCGATATGGACAAACTGGCTGAAGCACTGAGCCGTGAGCACGGTAAAACACTGCCCGATGCCAAAGGCGATATTCAGCGTGGGCTCGAAGTCATTGAGTACTGCATTGGTGCGCCGCAACTGTTGAAAGGTGAGTTCACCGACAGCGCAGGCCCGGGTATTGATATGTATTCCATGCGCCAAGCGCTGGGCGTTAGCGCGGGCATTACGCCCTTTAATTTTCCGGCGATGATTCCCATGTGGATGTTCGCGCCAGCTATTGCCTGCGGCAATGCGTTTATTCTAAAACCCTCTGAGCGTGACCCCACTGTGCCATTGATGTTAGCCGAACTGATTGAAGAGGCGGGTTTGCCTCAAGGTATTTTGCAAGTGGTTAATGGCGATAAAGCCGCTGTCGATGCCATTCTTGATCATCCGGTTATTCAATCGATCGGTTTTGTGGGTTCTACGCCCATTGCCGAATACATTTATGGTCGCGGCTGTAGCAAAGGTAAGCGCGTGCAGTGCTTTGGCGGCGCTAAAAACCATATGATTATTATGCCTGATGCCGACATGGATCAAGTGGCCGATGCCTTGGTGGGCGCTGGATATGGCGCGGCGGGTGAGCGCTGTATGGCTATTTCGGTGGCTGTACCGGTTGGCCAAGAAACGGCTGATCGCTTAATTGCAAAACTCATTCCGAGGGTTCAACAATTAACCGTAGGGCCCTACACCGGCGGTAGTAGCATTGATTATGGTCCGGTGGTGACGGCTGCAGCCAAGCAAAATATTCTCAAACTCGTTGAAAGTGGTATTGAGCAGGGTGCCGAGTTGGTGATTGATGGCCGCGATTTTAATTTGCCTGGGCATGAAGAGGGCTTTTTCGTTGGCCCGCATTTATTCGACCATGTCACACCTAAAATGGATATTTATCAAAAAGAAATTTTTGGCCCTGTACTGAGCGTTGTCCGGGCTGCGAGCTATGAAGAGGCCTTAGGCTTGGCCATGGATCATGAATACGGCAACGGCACGGCAATTTTTACCCGCGATGGCGATGCAGCGCGCGACTTCGCGCATCGAATTAATGTGGGTATGGTAGGCATTAATGTGCCTATCCCAGTTCCGTTGGCTTATCACACGTTTGGGGGTTGGAAAAAATCAGTGTTTGGTGATTTAAACCAGCATGGCCCCGATGCTTTTAAGTTTTACACGCGCACGAAAACCATTACTTCACGCTGGCCTTCAGGTATTAAGCAAGGTGGTGAGTTTAATTTTAAGGCGATGGATTAATCAGGTTAAAGATCGGCAGCGTGCAGTGCGGAGTATTGTGAGATTGTGATGGTTACGAAAACCCTAATAGACGGTATCTATTTTGGTGAGGGTCCTCGATGGCATGAAGGGCGCTTATGGTTTAGTGATTTTTATGGTCATGCCGTTCACTCTGTCGATACGGGTGGCAATTTGCGCACCGAACTTCAACTAGACGATCAGCCTTCAGGTCTGGGTTGGCTGCCCGATGGCCGCTTGCTGGTCGTGGCCATGCGCGAGCGCGCCGTCAAGCGTTTAGACCCAGCTGGACTTGCGCTGCATGCCGATATTAGCGAACTCACCGCGTATTTGTGCAACGATATGGTCGTTGATGGGCAAGGTAGTGCCTGGGTGGGTAACTTTGGTTTTGATTTAGATACCAAGCTAAGAGCGCAGGGTCCTAGTGCGCTGCTGGATCATCCAACAGCCAATTTGGTGCGCGTTGATGCAGATGGCTCGGTGCATTTGGCGGCTAAAGACCTGCACTTTCCTAATGGCAGTGTCATTACAGCCGACGGATCCACGTTAATTGTTGCCGAAACGCTCGGCAATTGCCTAACCGCCTTCACCATTGCCGCCGATAAGACGCTCACGCATCGCCGCGTGTGGGCATCGTTAGACGGTGTCTTTCCCGATGGAATTTGTTTAGATGAGAATAACCGTGTGTGGGTAGCTAACGCGGTTGCTCCTGAGGCACTGCTGGTGGCGGAGGGTGGAGCCATTGTAGAGCGCGTGCAAACTAGCCAGCTGTGTTTTGCCTGTATGTTGGGTGGCGATGATGGTAAAACCTTGTTTGTCGTGACTGCAAGCTCTGCCGATCCGTTAGAGGCTGCGCAGTCACCTTCCGGAAAAATTGAGTATGCGCGCGTTGCCGCCGCGCACGCCGGGAAGCCTTGATTACTCATTTGTATGCAATACGCTCTTTCTCTGCCCGCCTAATGAATATCGTTTAAAAAATGGGCTGCCTTGTATTTTTTATGTACTGCATTGGTGTGTTATTTATCCATCTTGATTAAATAATAATAAATTTCATAAAAATGAATGTGGCATTTTTCAATACTTTTGGCGCCCCGGTCTTTCGTTAATTGTTTTCTCCGCATAAACTTGATCAAAATGTAGCTAACTCGTTAGAAGTCGGTGCATATAAAGTCAAAATCAACCTGGAGAGATCATGAAGCTACTAGTCACCTGCTTTGCCTGCCTGTTTGTTTTCGTTAGTTCAAACCAAGCGTATGCCAACAACAGTTCGTTAAGCGAATACAAACAGGGTGATGTGGCCGTTACCGAAACCGATTCTCGATGCGATGAAATTAAAGACAGCAACTCTAAGGAAGCGGCTCAATCTAAAAAAAGCAGCAAAGGTTCAACTTCATCGGATAAATCCCCACCTCTTGTTTGTGCAGGAAACGATCAGTCTGTTTTGGCGGACAAAGCTGTCGTACTCAAAGGCACTGTAACGGGCGGAGGTAAAAAATCCATTAAGTGGAAGCAGGTTTCTGGTGAGCCTGTTGACCTGAAGAAGTTAAACCGCCGCAACGCATGGTTTATGGCACCGCAGGTCACTAGCCCACAAACACTGGTATTTAAGCTGGTCGTTAAGCATAAAAAAGATAAAAAAGACAAGAAGTACGTAAAAGTCACCGACACAGTCAGCATCCAAGTCAATCCAGTTATCGACGCGACGGTTGTCCGCGATTGGAACGCCCTGGCTTTGGAGTTGATTAAGCGGTCTGAGCGGGGGCCTACTATATCGGGTCGATTCACAGCCTACATGAATACTGCGCTGTATAGCGCTTGGGCTGCCTTTGATAAGCAAGCTCTGGGTTGGCTGGTCAATGCAGATCTTGTGGACGATTACCCAAGAGGAAACACCCGAGCCACTTTGCAAGAATATGCAATGGCAAGCGCAGCTTACGACGTTTTTTACGAATTTGCTGCAGGCGACACTACTATGCTCAGGCAAAAGTATTTAGAAATTGATACCGGAGAAGATGCTGAGGTATTAAGAGCAGAAATGACTGCACAGGCCGATGCGTTGCTAAATAGGTCGGCAGAAAAAGCCGCCAGCCGTCTTATCGATGAAAATGCAGTAGCGCAGTTAGCCAGCGTCAGAGCGGAAGCCAAAGAATTAGCTCAACAGCTACTGGCCTTTGCTTTCTCTGACGGTTCTCAGGTAGCTAATGACTATGCCGACTCGCAGGTTATATTTGAACCCACTCCTTGGGCGCTGCCGAGGCCTGAGCGAGAGCAAAGAAATAAAATCAATTTTTACAATCAAACCGAATACACCGATAGTGACGGGGTACTATACCCAAAGTATACGTTTCCAGAATTTGACCCGGTAACTGCAGCACAGTCTGTAGGCGCTTCATGGGATGCGAATGGTGTATTAGCCGTGGCATCACCTGAAACAATGGCTGTGAATCCGGCCGTCGCCAGTGGCGCCATTAAACTCTCAGGTGCCTGGCAGTCATTAAGCGAATGGGGTATTTTCCCAGGCGCTAACGATGGTGGCACTCAAGTGCCGCTAACGTCACATTGGGGTAGTGTGGTGCCCTTTGCGCTTCCGCAAGGCAGCTATTTGAGGCCATCAAGTATCTTGACGCCCTACAATGCAAATGGTGAGCTGGATGAAAAGTTTGTAGAAGAGACGATTCAAGTTACGCAGTTTGCTGCAAAAATGGTTGACGGCGTTGAGGGTGGAGACATTCAACGAGCGCAGTCTGAATACTGGGAGCTAGGCGATAACACGCAGTACCCGCCAGGCTGGTGGCTCGATGCATCCATTGACCTCATTGAGCAAGCCGATACTGATTTGAAAAAGGCGCTCACTATTACCATGAGTTTGAGCCAAGCTGTTTTTGATGCCGGTATTGCATCATGGGATTCGAAGTTTCATTTTGACAGCGTTCGGCCATTTACGGTAATCAACCAATTGTTTTTTGGTAGTAATGTCCCGTCATTTAGGGGTGAAGTATTGGCCGGCACCGATGATCGCGACGTTTGGTTTCCCTACCAGCTACGCCGAAACTTTACACCGCCGTTCCCCGATATTCCCTCGGGTCACTCCTCTTTTAGTTATGCCGCAAGTACCGTGTTAAAGGAAACGTTCGCATCTAATTATTTTGGTTATCAATCGCATTCATTCAATTCACGTTTTGATCTGGATGATGGCTTTGATGGCGATCCTTCCAATGGTAACGAGTTTACCGATTTGTCTTGGGAATATTTATCGCTCGCCGCTGAAGAAGCGGGCATGTCGCGTTTGTATGGCGGTATCCATATGCAAGAGGGTAATTGGATCGGCTTGAAATTTGGTATTGAGATTGGCCACGCATCACTGGCAAAAGTTAAGGCACTGATGCGTGGTAATGCAGTAAGCACTCCTGACTTTTCAGCCGTTTGGTTTGAAAAGTCGCCCAAACTTTTATTCGGTACGATGAGTGCCGATGAGCTTTCGGCGCATAACGTTACTCGTCGTCACGCAGAGGTCTATGGGTTCTATGGCGACGACACCTTAAACTCCGGCACAAGCTCGCGGGTGAAATCGGTAGAGTTGTTTGGTGGATACGGCCAGGATACGTTTGTGCTAAGTGGCGATGCTCGGCTTAAAATTCGCGATTACGAGCTAGGCGAGACAATAACCATTGGCCGCGGTGCTTGGAATAGCGCCATTGGCAAGCCTTTATCGGTTAAGTTTGTAGCCGGGCCTAAGACGCTGCTAAAGTTGGGTAAAAAGCGGGTGGTTTCTATCGATGGCCATTGGCCATTAGAGCAACTAACGATAGAGACTTTATAAGCGCTAGAGCCTTTAAATTTGAGGCATTAAAAATTAGCAGGGCTGTCAATGCATGACACGCGTGTTTCGCTTAGAGATTTTGCTCTTTTTTTTCGTGTGTGCCTAGGCCCATGTGCTGTTGCATTCGCTCTGATGGTAATGCAGGCACGCTTGGTGTTTGCCGACCCTCTTTTGTTTGATAACTTTGATGCTGGCTATGCGGATTGGTCGGTCAGTGGCAACGTGGTTGCTGACGACCTTCATGTGCTCGTTGCCAACTCGGTTCGTTTGCGGGGGCCAGGCTCAATCACCCGTGCTATTTCAACGCTCGGCTACGATTCAGTGAGTGTGAGTGGTTTTTTGGCCGCGCGTCTGCTCGAAACGACCGACAGCTGTTTGTTTGAAGTCTCTACCGACGGCGGTGCGAGTTATTCATCGCTCATCAATCTTAGTGACGGTGATGATGACGGTGATTTTCGCTGGGTTGAGCAAGCGCTTCCTGCTTATGCTAATAACCCAAACCTGATACTCCGTTACCGCAATGCCAGTAACGCACTTTCCGATAATTGCTACGCCGAGGATGTCGCTGTAAGCGGCTTTGCTATTGGCTTGCCTGCGTGTGATGCGGCAACCGTGCCAAACAGCGGCGGCCAGAATAATTACGACCAGTATGTCGTTAATTTCGATCCGTTAAATGGCTTGGGACTTGCTGCGCGCACGCAACTGACGTCAACAGTACTCAATTCAGGCCCCGCGCCTTCGTCGCTGGTAGCCAGTTCAGCATTTGCTATGCCGGCCGATGCGGCTCCACCTTTGCATCAGTTTGAGGGGCGGCTTGAACTGTTTGCCGAGGCTAGCTCGGGGTCTTTTAGTGAATTACTCGATGACTTCGCTTATACCGGTAACGGTGATGACCCACGCAAGCATCTGCCTGAATTCAATAGTGAGTTTGTGCAAACGGGTTCGCACATTATCCCTGTACAGCGGGGCATTGTGCTGGCATCGCATCCTTATTGGGAGTTTATTTTAGAGCCGGGGCGCATCTGGTCAGAGGTGGGTGATAATGGCTGGAGTCGCATAGCCATGCCATTTTCATTACAGCAGCGCAACTCTAATTGCGTGCATAATGGCTTGCTCACATTCCTGTTTGACGGCTCGCAAGTGTCGAAGGTCGCTTATCAAATTGCGTCTGAAACCTGCGCGTATTATCAATTTAATATGTGGGGTTTGCTCGACGCGCAGTACACGCCCAGTACTGTTGTCAATGCGCTCTCCCTGAAAGGCTCCCACCAAGAGCAGCTGGCAGGGCGCATGCCGCAAAAACCTATAGCGGCACTGGCCGTTGATTATCCCAGTATCGACCCTGATGAGTTTGGGCACTCATCGGAGGTTGCCGCCAACGATATGACAGTTTATGGCGTGGTGTTTGGCGGGGTGCATTACGTGGCAGGCTGTGCAACGCGTGCTGGGGCGCACCCCTACTGTGATTCACTGCGCTTGCCATCGTACTCTACTGCTAAAACAACCTTTGCGGGCGCCGCTTCAATGCGCCTTGAGCATCGTTATCCCGGATTTTTGTCTGAGAGTCTTGTTGACTGGATTCCTGCGGCGGCGGCCGACCCACAAAGTGATTGGAGTGGCGTGAGCGTTGAGCATGCGCTGGATATGGCCACCGGTAACTTTCGATTGTCCGGTTATATTGCCGATGAAAGCTCTGTATCTACTAACGATTTCTTTTTGCCAGAGACCCATGCCGAAAAGCTTGATTATTCAGTGAGTCGTTACCCGCGCAGCGCTACACCGGGTACGCAAATGCACTACCACACAACCGATACTTATCTTGCAACAACGGCAGCCCAGCGCTTTTTGCGTGAGCAAGAAGGGTGGTGTGCCGATGTGTTTGACGACGTAGTGGTTGGTGACATGTGGACACCACTTGGGTTGGATGTAGGGAGCAAAACAACGAGGCGCACCTACGACCCAGTGAAGCAGCCTTTTGGCGGTTATGGGCTTTCTTACGTGCGTGATGACGTAGCGAAGCTGGCGGTTTTTCTGGGTGTGGATCATGGCCGCATAAATGGGCTGCAGGTGTTGGCCCCCGAGGCGCTGGCCGCGGCCAAGTTTGCCGACCCCAGCGACCTAGGTTTGCCGTGGTCGGAGTTGGGTAACTACAACACCAGTTTTTGGGGGCAAGATAAAACAGCCGAGGCAGGTTGCTCAACGATGGTTCCTTACTTGTCTGGCTATGGCGGTATCACCGTCGCAATCACGGCGGGGGGCGTTGTTTACTATTATTTTTCTGACGGGAATTCCTTTACCTGGGATCGAGCTTTCAGCCAAGCTGAATCGTTGCAAAGCAGTTGTAATACCACACCGCCGCAGCCGCCCACACTGTTAGTAGCACCTGTTGTAAACCCGTTAGAAGTGGTGCTGCGCTGGACGCCCGCCGAAGCGGCTATTGGTGTGATTAGGTATCGAATTTATCGCAACGGTGTGCTCATTGCGACGACTAGCGGCAACGAATGGAGCGACACTGGCTTAGCGCTGGGTGACACAGCCGAGTATCGAGTTGAGTCGGTTGATGCTGCCGGTAACGTTTCGCCCACCAGTGCAATGTTGCTGGTGGGGCAAAGCCCCATAGACGTGCCTCTTGTTGCGCCGCTTTTTGGACTGCTAGGATTTGCGGCATTGTTGTTGACAGGTGTAGCTCAGCGATATGGGCGGGCGCGCAGTTGAGGCTGAAGTTTTATCCGCTGAGGTCTTACATTTGATGGCGCCAGCCCTTCATCTGTCAATTTTAGTTCTTTTGGTTGTTACTTATATTAACTAGATGGTTGAGACTTGGTTTATACTCCGCGCGTTGTGGCTTGCGGTGAGTGCCACCGGTTCGGTGAGCTACAAAACGACGGTGCTAATAACACCCGAAGAAGTAGACGAAGCTACCAAAAAAGTGTTTGCTGTGTGCCGCCGGGTACATAGGGTAAGCTAATTGAGGCCTGAGTGTTTCATTTGATGCAAATTATGCAAAAACCATTAGGCAGCAAGTTGTGTCGCCTGAGCCTGTTGGCCGTGATGTTTTTTTTCATCAGCGGGCAGGTACTGGCATCTAATCATTTACACATTGATACCGATAGCCATGCCGATGCAGCGTGTATCGTTTGCATTCATGCACAACATCAGGCGCCGCCTGCCAATCAGTTCTCTATTGCCTCTCGTGCAGGCATTCATCATCATGTTTATCCTGCGCCGCAACAACGCCGGGTGCAAGCAACCTCCGCTCAATGTTACCTAACGCGCGCTCCGCCGCAATCCTAACGAATTTATAGCTACGTTTGCCAACGCCGGCAAAAAATCCATTCGTTAGGAGAAATCTATGTACATTTTATTAATGAGAGCTTTTTGGGCTGCCTGCCTATTCAGTATTACTGGCACGGCTATAGCTGAAAGAATGATTGAAGATGTCATGGTTGTGGCCCACCCGTTATCAGGTGAAGGTTTGTCGCAAGCCGTTGATGTTTTAGAAGGTGCAGAATTAGAGCGCAAGCTGTCGACCAATATAGGCACCACTTTATCGAAGCAACCGGGCATCCATTCTGCGTCGTTTGGCAGTGCCGTAGGGCGGCCCGTTATTCATGGGCTTGGCGGGCCTCGGGTAAAAATAATGGAAGATCGTATCGATACACTAGATGTTTCAGTCACTAGTGGTGATCATGCGGTGAGTGTTGAGCCTTTTATTGCTGAGCGTATTGAAGTGCTCAAGGGCGCGGGCATTTTACTCTATGGTTCGGGCGCCATTGGCGGGGTGGTAGATATTCACACCGGCCGCATTCCTCATTATTTATCTGATAAGCCCTTGTCGGGTGGTTTTGAAACACGCCATAATTTGAACTCAGATGGCAATACAACCTCGCTAAAACTCAACGGCAGCGAAGGCAATGTTGCCTGGCATGTTGATGGCACGCGTAAAGACGCGAATAATTACGACATTCCGGGCTTCGCCGAGTCAGCCGAATTGCGTGCATTAGAGCCTGGTGAGGAGCATATAAGCGGTACGTTGCTGGGTAGTGCGTTTACCTTTGAGTCGGCAGCAATCGGTGCAAGCTACATCAAAGACTGGGGCTTTGTAGGTATCTCTGTGAGTGATACCGATGCTGATTATGGTTTGCCGGGGCATGCTGAGGGTGGTGCAACACCCACTTTAGAGTTGGCGCAAACGCGAACCGATTTTGAGTTGGGTCTGGACAAAATATCGGATGTGATTCGCAGTATTAACCTCAGGCTTGGCGTGAATGATTATGAGCATCAAGAAATTGAGCCCGATGGCGAGGTGGCTACACGATTTTCTAATAAGGCGTGGGAAGCTCGCGCCGAGTTCATTGTTGAAACTGGCGAATGGACACATGCGCTAGGTTTGCAGCACAGCCAACGAGACTTTTCTGCGTTGGGTGAAGAGGCATTTATCCAGCCAGTTGATACGGCAGAAAGCGGCATTTTTTGGTTGGGCGAGCGCAGTATTAATACTGTGAACGTTGAGGCAGGGCTGCGGGTTGGTGAGGTAAGGCATAGCCCTAGCGCCGCTGTGAGTAAAGACTTTTCAAACGTGAGCGGGTCGCTGGGTGCTGTTATACCGCTCGATGCTAATTGGCAGCTCAATGCTATTGTTGACTACTCTTCGCGCGCACCAGTGGCAGAAGAGCTCTATTCTGATGGGCCGCATTTAACGACCAACACTTATGAGATAGGCGATGTCACATTAAAAAATGAATCAGCCATCAACGTTTCTGCCACATTACAGTATCAAAATGATCGCTGGTCTGCTGCGGTTACTGCCTACCAAACTGAATTCTCTAATTTTATTTATCAACAGGCCGATGGTAGTGAGCTAGATGATTTGCCCGTTTTTATCTACCAACAACAAGATGCAACATTTGTGGGGGCTGATGTGGAAGTAGCCGTTAATCTCATTGAAGATGCGGATAATATCGTGCAGTTAAAAGCGCTTTATGATTTCGTTGATGCCGAGTTGGATGTCAGTGGTAATCAGAATTTGCCTCGCATACCGCCGGCTCGTTATGGTCTGGGGCTTGAAACTAGTTGGGGGCGCTTTAGTGCTTCGCTAGATTATTTACGCGTTAAGCAGCAGCAAGACACCGCTGATTTTGAATTTGCTACCGATGCATATAATGATCTGGGAGCTTATGCAGAGTTTACGCAACCACTATCGGCAACAACGTCATTAACTGGCTTTGTGCGAGGTAAAAACCTCACTAACGATGAGCAGCGTGCGCATACCTCATTCATTAAGTCGGTTGCTCCAGCGCCGGGCAGAGCTGTTGATATCGGTTTTCGATTAGTTTTTTAAGCTAATCAGGGGCCAGTTTACTCAATGGCTTTGGTTTAGTAGTTTTACACTGCCATAAAAAAAGCCCCGCATCAGCGGGGCTTTTTTTGTAACGAATGAACTTACAACTTAATGTTTGCCTTCGGCAGAATCGTTATAAGCCAGATTCCAAATAATAAGACCAAAGAGAATCTTATTCACGAAATCGGCAAGGTTATAGACCAGGTTGAGTGAGCCTTCGTCAACGCCGCCCATCATGTAGCCCATGACATAGCCAACCGGGTAAATCGCCCAGCCTACAAGAACAATTAACCTCATGTAGTTGAATGCTGACTTGACACTTTCGTTGGCCGCCGCTGCCTTGGAGGCTTCACCTGCAAAAATTTCGTAGATGATAATGGCCCAACCAACCATACCTAGCCAAAATGCGATAGTGCTGTTCATCACACCCGCTTCACCCAGGTAGCCAAAAATCAGCATAACCAGTGTGCCGCCAAGGAGTCGCATGAATGAGCCACTACTAACCGACGCGCCGACCGCTTTCAAGATGATGTAAAATTCGATCATCAGTAGGGGTACGGTGATCAGCCAATCGATATAGCGATAAACGATAGGGGTGGCTTGATTAATCACCCAATAGTCACGCATATACGCGTAATGAACGCCTGCGACCAGTGTGACCAAGCCGGCAATCAACAAGGACAGTCGCCATTCTCGCTTAACGTTCATTCCTTCATAAAGAAAGAACACCGTTGAGGCGATCATCGCCACCGACACAATCCAAAATGAGACTCCTACGAAGTCTCCGTCTGCTAAAAATTGCATATCTATCTCCAAAAAAGTTATTTTTTCTTATACCGAGGTTTCAATGACTGCGAATACACAATGTTACTCGGCGATTTACAAACGTCCCTTTATATACTCTATAGAAGACAACATGGTTCAAATGGAAAAAACCAAACAACTTAGAGCTTCAATTGTAGCTCAGTGCTTTCGACGAAATCAGTAAATAGGGCAGATTAACCAATTCTTTTCTGCAGCCTGATTGGTTTTTGAGCAGTTTTGGGGTGGCAGGATCATTTAAACGAATGGCTAGACTGCGGTATGAATTGTCGAATAAATTTTTCGAACAAAGCTACGCTTATTTTCTGTCATCGTTCAAAGCGGTATATTAAAACTATGTGATAACGGCGCTAATAGCGCCGTCCACAGGAAGTACGGCACCGTTAATAAACGAGCCGGCATCACTGGCCAGCATAATGATAGGCCCTACCAGCTCTTCTACATTGCCTAGGCGCCTAGCAGGCATTTTTTGCACATAAGCTTTGCCCGCCGCCGACTCAAAATAATCGTGATTGATTTCCGTCTGAAACCACCCTGGGGCAATTGCATTAACGCGAATCCGGTGCCTCATTAAATCTACCGCGAGTGAGCGCGTTAACTGTATTACTGCTCCCTTTGATGCACAGTAAGCCGACTGGCCGGGCTGCACGCCCATGCCCAGCACCGATGAAATATTAATAATGGAGCCGGGTTTCTCTGCATCAACAAGACGCTTTGCACCCTCTTGGGCTACATTCCAAACACCATTAAAGTTGGTGTTCATAACAAAGTCGCGGCTACGCTCGTCGACTTTAAGGAAACCTTTTGAATCGGCGACACCTGCGTTATTGACGATAACGTCAACTACACCGACTTGCTCTTCAGCTTCAGCAAAACCACTATTGACACTGTTGCGGTCAGTGACATCCATTTCTACGGGGATAGCGCTGCCTCCGGCCGCTTTTATGCAGGCGACTAAGTCCTGGAGCTTCGCTATACGACGTGCTGCGACTATTACCGTTGCACCATTTTTAGCTAAACCTTTTGCAACTGTATGACCGATGCCGGAAGATGCGCCGGTAATCAAAGCTATTTTTCCGTGTAAGGAAAACTGACTGTTACTCATGCTAATAATCTCCTATATGAATGGCGAATGAGCCATTACCTGCTATCGCGTTAGCTAAAAATACGCTTTTTTTAATTAAGGTAATGCTTGTGGTTGAATGAAATAATGCCGCTTTACGGACGATGCTGAGCCTGCAAGCCATGCAGAAAATTACGTAACACTTGATCTTTGCATTCACGATAATGTTTGTGTGCCGGTTTTCTAAAAAATGCGCTAAGCTCATGCTTACTCAAGCGGAGGTCAGCTAGGGCAAGAACTTCAATCATATCGTCGCTCTTAAGATCAAAAGCAATTTTTAATTTCCTTAGAATAATATTGTTGCTAAGCGTTTTTTCAGGCTCAGGTTGCTCGCCCTCTTTTTTACCGCGCTGGTGATTAATAAAGCCATTTAAAAAAGTGGCTAACTGCCGGTCGTTGCACTTTACAAAATCGGGGTCATCATCGCGTTTAAGCCAGGCGCTGACTTGCTCTCGCGTAACGTCAAGATCAGCTTGGCTAAATATAGCGATCATCGTTGAATCATTAAGATCCAAAATAAAGCGAAGTCGGCGCAAGACATCATTGTTAATCATGCTGTTATTCCTACCAAATTAATTTTTTGAGCATGCATCCTAAAGGACTAGGCTCTACGCATTAAGTGTTTGTCTTTATGCTACTAATAAATTTATCAACATTAAAAATCAAATCATCTTCACCATACTGATCAAATGGATTTTCTAATTGGCTTTGTATGTTAGCCAAAGAAGACAATAATACGGCAAAAAGAATGGGCATAGCATACTGCAAGCCATAGACCAGCGAGTGATCGAGCGCTAAATTAGCAAAGTGTGGCCCATACAGGGGTGGAATGATAACAACAAACACGTTGCTAAATGTTTTGAGGGTTCTGGGCGTGCGGTATTGGTAAATGTGTTTAAGCCCTTCAAAAGAGCCCATCATAGAATTAAAAAAGTTGTTCACGCGTGACACTTCGGTGGCAGCCATGCCTCTATCGCGTTGCTCAGTGCGAATGAAGTGGCTGAGCGCTGAAAAATCGGCATACACGTGCGCTTCGTTGCGTTCAAGATTAGTGCGTTGGTCAGTGAGTAATGCAACGGTGTGTTCGAGCACTGCGCGCAATAGTGTATGCAGCTGCTCTAAAGATTGTGGGTTTGCAGCGGCCAACCAATCGCGCGATGCATAGTAAATAGATCGGCTATCCGTTTTTAACGAGGCATAGTGTGCTAGCGCTGTTTCGCGGCGTTCATAGGCGCTGTTAATGGAAAAGGCAATGGGGAAAACAATGGCCGTTACAATGATGGCCATGGGGAAGTCGGCAGTAATTTGATAGTGGATGCATACAGCAGTAGTGCCGACCGAGGCAAGCGCGAGTAAAACGGTACGCCAGTTGAGTATAAGTGAGAATCGCGACATAAGTGTGAGGGTGAATGTTTGAGAGTAGGGGCTTCGTGAGTGATGTTGCTGTGCCTCGCCAAAGCGCTTTTGATGCTGATATTATTCAGCATTTCCAGCGAGTCTCCAAACTCAAAAATTACTTATGTGATAAGTCCATCAAATATTGTTAAAGTTGTATTGAGTCGCTGACCTAGGCACGTAGTTTGGTAAGTAGTTTGGTAATTAGTTTGGTAGCTAGATTGGTAACTCCGCCAATAACACTTAATTATGAGTTTTTTTAATGAAAAAAACGCCTTCGCTAGCCCATTATTCTGTTCTTTTGGTTAAGCCAACCGTTATGAGTGTATTGATCACTGGCATCATGGCTGCGGTGTTGATGACACTCAATGCCTGCAGTGTCGTTAAGCCCAGTAGTGGAGCGGTTTACAGCTCTGGAAATTTGGATATCGATATAAAGATAGAAGCGTTACTTGAGAGGATGACGCTGGCTGAAAAGGTGGGGCAATTAAATCAATATAGCGGCAGTTGGGACGTAACCGGCCCTGTCGCATCGGGTGACGACTATAACGAACAGCGCTTGTCGGACTTACGCTCTGGAGGTGTAGGCTCTATGTTAAACGTTGTATCAGTTGCGGCCACTACCGAAGCTCAGCGCATAGCGGTTGAAGAGACGCGCTTAGGTATTCCATTGTTGTTTGCCTTTGACGTCATTCACGGATTTCAAACCATGTTTCCTATACCGCTTGGCGAGGCAGCTAGCTGGGATTTGGATTTGGTTGAAAAAAATTCGCGCATTGCCGCGGTTGAGGCATCAGCCGCCGGTTTGCATTGGACTTTTGCGCCGATGGTGGATGTGGGTCGTGATGCGCGTTTTGGTCGGGTTATGGAGGGTGCCGGCGAAGACCCTTACTTTGGTGCACAAATGGCGGTGGCGCGTATTAAGGGTTTTCAAGGCGATGATTTGAGCCGGCCCGATACCATTGCAGCTTGTGCTAAACACTTTGCCGGCTATGCGTTTGCCGAAGCTGGCCGTGACTACAACACGGTCGATGTGAGTAACACCACTTTGCACAATACTATTTTGCCACCGTTCAAGGCGGCCGCAGAGGCGGGTGTAGCCACCTTCATGAACTCATTTAGCGAGTTAGATGGGGTTCCCGCAACCGCTGACGCCTATTTGCAAAACACATTGCTGAAGGGGGGGTGGGACTATCGTGGTTTAGTCGTTTCAGACTGGGACTCCATTGGTGAAATGCAAGAACATGGTTACAGTGCTGACCTATCGCAAGCCGCAGCACAGGCGATGAATGCAGGTAACGATATCGATATGGAATCGGCGGCCTATATTGGTCATCTAGCAGGCTTGGTGAAAAGTGGCGAAGTTGCGGAAACTGTGGTCGATAATGCCGTGCGCCGAGTTTTGGCACTTAAATACCGATTGGGATTATTCGAGGATCCTTATCGCTATGCATCGGCGTCAAGAGAGCAAAGTGATCTGGGTCGTGCAGAGCATATAGTTGCGGCGCGCGATGCGGCGCGTAAGTCGATAGTGCTGCTAAAAAATGACAATGATATTTTGCCGTTGGCAACGTCGGGGCAGCGCATTGCAGTGATAGGACCCTTAGCTGATGATAAAGACAATCCTTTGGGTAATTGGCGCGCTAAAGCTGTGGCCAACTCTGCGGTATCACTGTTAGAGGGCGTGAACGCTGCTGTGGTTGATACTGCCTTGATAACGTATGCACAAGGAGCGCCGTTAGCCACTGCAGGGCGTGCTTTTCACAGTGAAATCACCATCAACACAGAGGATACTTCGGGTTTCGAGCAGGCGCTGGCGGTGGCTCGCCAGGCCGACGTGGTGGTGATGGCTATTGGCGAAGATGCTTATCAAAGTGGTGAGGCGCGCAGTCAGGTGAGTATAGAACTGGCTGGCGTACAGCAAGCGTTATTTGATGCGGTGAGCGCAGTGAACGATCAAATTGTGGTGGTGTTAATGAATGGTAGGCCGCTGGCAATCAGTACCATTGCTGACAAAGCAACGGCTATTGTAGAAGCATGGCACGCTGGCTCCCAAGCGGGCCATGGCATAGCCGATGTGTTATTTGGCGCCTACAACCCATCCGGTAAATTGCCTATGAGCTTTCCTCGCAATACCGGGCAATTACCCCTGTATTACAGCCAAAAAAATACCGGCCGACCCAGCTCAGAAGACGATGTGTTTTGGACTCACTATACCGACTCCCCCAACACGCCTTTGTACCCCTTTGGTTACGGTTTGAGTTACACCCAGTTTGATTATTCAGCGATTGAGCTCAGTGCTACCTCAGTGGCAGTTGATGAATCGTTAGAGGTTTCGGTGATCGTCACCAATAGCGGTAAGCGTGATGGCGTAGAAATTGTACAGCTTTATATCCGCGATCGTATTGGCAGTGTGACTCGGCCTATCAAGGAGCTCAAAGGCTTTGCGCGAGTTGCGCTGAAAGCCGGTGAATCTCAACAGGTGAGTTTTACGCTGGATGAAAAAACGTTAGGTTTTTATAACAGTCAGGGCGACTATCGGGTCGAGCCCGGCGCTTTTGATGTTTTTGTTGGGGGCGGCTCTGAGCAGCTTGAGCGCAGGAGTTTTGAGCTCACGGGTTTGTAGCTTTCGTCATTAGAAAGTATTGTA
>Ga0115550_1000500_pt1 | contig 32981 bp, 30 predicted proteins | sample COGITO_mtgs_1005_FD_87177 | JGI IMG/M metagenome (GOLD analysis project Ga0115550, IMG submission 87177) | Pelagic marine microbial communities from North Sea - COGITO_mtgs_100511 | ecosystem: Environmental > Aquatic > Marine > Epipelagic | place: Germany:Helgoland, sampling site Kabeltonne...
ACTATCTCACTGAGTTGTTTGAAAAACTGCCGTTCGCCAACACTCCGGAAGCATTAGCTAAACTGCTTCCGTACTGATCGGAACAACAATCATGTTGATAGGTGTGGTTGTTGTTACGCTTACCGTCCGAACCCGATTACTGGAGCTCAACCAAGGAAAACCGAATCGCTGGCTTGGTAAGCATGTTATCGATCAAGAAAAGCTTGCCAAGTATCTTGAAAAACAGACGCAATAATAATATGACTTGATAAAGCATGTGATAGCCGCATATGAGTGTGAGTGCGGCTATTTATGTTTTTAGTGTAATAACAATCAAAATTAAAAAGGAACATTGTGTGAGTTGGGATTTTTATCAGTGTCTGGTCAATGACAAACCCGCGTCGATTTATTTGAATTTGGGGCTAGCCAGCTCTGCGCCTTTAGCACGTTACCCGGAGCTATTCTACTTGCGCATTCCAATGCGTCAGCCGCGTGCCGATGGTTTATCCAGTCAGGAAGAGTTTGATGCGTTGTTACAGCTTGAAGATACTGTCGTCGCGGCACTCTCCGCCGAAAATAGCATGCTTTATGTGGGCCGGCTGACTTCAGATGGCTGTCGCGATCTGTTTTTCTACAGCATCAATGATGATATTGACGAGGCCGTATTAGAGAATAGTCTGAGTGCCTTTGCAGATTACGCCTGGGAAGGTGGTCTCAATCCAGACCCTGACTGGGAGACATTCTTTCAATTATTGATGCCGTCGGATGAACAGCTGGAGCGGATCAAAAACCGCAGGATTTGCGATACCTTGGCTGATCAAGGAGAAGCTTTCTCCACACCACGCGAAATCATGCATTGGGCATATTTTGCCACTGAACCAGTGGCCTTACTTTATGCCGGGAAGGTGCAAGAAGCAGGATATCAAGTGCAAGACGTGCAACAGCAAGATGATGAAAATGAGCGTTATGGCGTACGTGTCAGCAATGTTGGAATCCCATCACATCAACAGATTGACGAGTATACATTGCCTTTGTTTCGAGCTGCAGCAGAACTGGGCGGTCGCTATGATGGCTGGGAATCATCGGTCATCGTTTGATAGGTGAATGAATAAATTGAAACGTCACTCATTCATTCGTGATCAAAAACCGACGAGCTCCGGAAATAAAACGAACGCGCTGAATCTAGACACTCCCGTCGTTGACCTAAGTGACTATGATGTGAAAGGGTTGAACCGACACCGCAGTGAGTGCAGGCGGCCCGCGCAACGTCAAAGAAAACGGGAATCTCCGGGCAAAAGACCATGCCACACAACCCGACTGGTCGCGCCAGCCAGAAGCAAGATTTACTGATATAGTTGGTGTCTTTTGTGGTTTATATCAGGTGTTTTATGACAGAAGTAACTCCACCCCTTTATGCTATTGGTACGCCGGGTCAGCCTTGGGGCGAAACTGAAACCAGCTTATGGCGCTCCCAACAACAGCTCAAACGCAGTTATCGTGAGCTGGTACTGCAACCGCTGTTTGCTTTGTTGCAACAACCCCACCTCAGCGCCCATGCTGAGCTTATTCAATACGGCACCCTGGATTATCAACAATTTGGTCTGGGTCAATACCCGCTCTATGCGGTGCGCAGCAAAGCGTGGCAGACCGATAAGCCGGTGGCGTTGGTGACCGGTGGTGTGCATGGGTATGAAACCAGTGGTGTACTGGGCGCCCTGGATTTTATCGGCGGGCATTTCGCTGCTTATGCTAACAAACTGAATTTACTGGTGTTGCCCTGTATTAGCCCCTGGGGTTTTGAAACCATTAACCGCTGGAACCCGCATGCGGTCGATCCAAATCGTTCATTTAATGCGGCAGGTCGCGCGTCCGGATTGGCGCAGGAAGCGGCTGCGGTGATGCAACTACTGGAACCCGATTTGGCGAAGGTGCTGGTGCACGTCGATTTACATGAAACCACTGATTCGGATAACAGCGAATTTCGGCCGGCCAAAGCGGCGCGGGATGGCACCGTCAACACCAACTGGAACATTCCGGATGGCTTTTATCTGGTCGATGATTTGGACAACCCACAACCGGCTTTTCAACGCGCCATTATTGCTGCAGTCGAACAAGTCACCCAAATTGCCCCGGCCGATGACGACGGTTGTCTGATTGGCGAGCCATTGCAGCAATTTGGGGTCATTCATTACCCGAAAAAATCATTGGGCCTATGCGGCGGCCTAACGTCAGCGCAGTTTGTCACCACCACTGAAGTCTACCCGGATAGCCCGAATGCCACACCGGCACAGTGCAACCTGGCGCAAGTCACTACTGTGGTCACAGCTTTGGAGTTTGCCGTTAAAACCGATGTCATGCTGATATCTTAAGCTGCGACTTTTGCTGTAAAAATTCAAGGAAAGTCTGCAACAATGGGCTTTGATAACCCTGCTGCAACACCAAACTTAAATGCCGTTTGAGCTGTAACGGGTTTGGCAGCAACAACAATTGCCCTGCGGCAAGTTCATCCTGCACTGCCAGTAGCGGTAAACAGCCGATGCCAAGCCCTTGTTTTACCGCTTGTTTAATTGCTTCAGGCCTTTGAAGTTCCAACACTGTTGCAGGCGCCCAGCCAAGTCGGGTCAATTCATTTTCCAGCACAGCACGGGTGCCTGAACCACGTTCGCGCACTATCCAGCGCTCTGCCTGTAATTGCCGGTTCTTCTGTGCCGACGGCGCACTTGCTGCTGTGGCGATAACTGCATGAAACTTCGGCGAGCCAATTAACACCAACTGATCTTGTTGCCAATTTTGCACGGTAAATTCACTCGTCAGCAGCGGCCCTTCAATAAAACCCAGCTGCGCCTGTTGTTGGCGTAAATGGCTTTGTACCTCACTGCTATTGCAGATGTGTAGCTGAAAACTGATGTCCGGGTACAGCGCGCTAAATTCCGCCAGCAATGCCGGCAATAGATAACAACCAACGGTTTCACTGGCCACCAAGCGTAATTCACCACGTGTCGGCGAAGGCTCTACCAGCTCTTGCTGCAACTGCAATAACTGCTGCAGTTTTGGCATTAAATCGAGTGCCGCCTGGGTCGGTAACAAGCTGCGGTTTTGCCGTAAAAATAGCGGATAACCCAAGCGTTGTTCTAATTCCTTCAGCGCCTGACTAGCAGCCGGTTGACTGAGCGCCAGCTTATCGGCTGCTTTACTTAAGCTCTGCCAGCGACAAATCGCATCCAGTAATAACCAATGGCGTGGACTGGGATAATTCATTCGATATACCAATGTATCAGATTGAATAAATCCATTATTGTTATTTTTAGCAGTCACTACAATAGCCAAAAGCAAATCAATCCAGCGGTATTTTAGATGCAGCCGAAATTCCTCCGCCCATTCAGCCGGGCCCATTGGCAAGCGCAAGCTACTGCACAAGCAGCCCCGCTGCTTTTGTTGCTGCTAACCCTTCTGCTGCAACTGGGATATTTGGTTTTTCCGGTCTGGCAAGTGCGATTAAATCCGGTATTTGCGGCGTTATTCTTAGGTTTGGCCGCAGCATTTTTACTGGGATGGCTCAGCGCTGGACAACGCTGGTTAACGGCGTTGGAGCAGCCGCCAGCCAAACAGGCACTGGCGTTTTGGCAACAACAGGCTTTACGTCTTGGTATCGTGTTGTTTGCGCTGAATATATCGCCATCTACGCTGCTAAGCATCGATCCCTGGCAGCTGTTGAAACTATTGGTGTTGGTCGCTGCGGTACTAACATTGGCGTTGTGGATTGGCCGTCGCTGGTTTAAATTGCCGCCGGAACTGGTGCTGTTCGTCAGTGCCGGTTTAAGCTTTTGTGGCACTTCAGCCATTTTTGCCACCCATGCTTTACGCTCTTCAATGCAAAACTCGTCGAGCAACACTCAACCACCGCCTTCACGCTTACAAAATTCTCAATCTCAAAGTAGGCAATCTCACAGTACGCAAGATCACAGTACGCAATATCAAAATGCTCAGTCAGCACAGGCCTATCTGACACAAAGTCTGGCAGCGGTAATGCTCATGGGATTGCTGGCACTTGGAAGTTACAGCTTGATCCTGCAACAGCAGTGGCTTGGCAGCGCCGATCTGGCCTGGTTGGTGGGCAGTACCGCGCCGGAAGTCTCACAAGCGGTGGCTGCCGGCAGTCAATTGGCCGACAATGCACCACAGGCCATTATTGCCAAACTAAGCCGGGTTTGTTTGTTATTGCCGTTTTTATGCTGGTTGAGCCTGCAACACCGTCGCAACCAACCCAATAACGATCAGCCAGCCGTTGTGGTATTTCCCTGGTTTATTCTGGCTTTTGTGGTGGTGGTGTTGTTGCAACTACTACTGACGATACCCGATTGGCTGCAACATCTTGCCAGTACTTTGTCACAAGGTTGTCTGGTGTTTGCCATGCTGGCCAGCGGCCTACAGACCAAAGCGCAGGATTTGCGTCAGTGCAGTTATCGGTTGTTTGGTTTTGCCGCGCTGGTGCTGGTGCTATTGTTTGGGCTGGCACTGGCTTTATTGCAGCTGTAACTACGATTCAACCAGGTTCAGGCTGTCGCTTTGCCAACTTCTCGTCTTCATTATTGGCACTAAAGTTGCAAAAAATTTGCATATTTAAGTTACAACTGGCGACCATCGTGAAATTAGACCAATCCCTGTTCTATAGCCTGCAACAAATCAGGGCTGGGCAACACTTCAATCATCAGAACACATCGGTTGCCAATACCGACTTTTCATCGTCCGGTTCAAGCGGGTCAACCACAAATACTGGCAGCACCACTGCGGTAAACAACACCAACACAACCACCAGTACTAGCGCTGCCACCGGCAAAGACAACAGCACCACCAAGCCTCGAACCCATCTCGACTTTACCGGTATGAGCCGTAGTCAGCTCAACGACTGGCTGAGTAAAGCTAAGGCCGCCGGTAAAATCAGTAGCGAACAGGAAACGGCATTTAAAGTACTGACCTATTCGTCCAAAACCAGCAGTTCGTCCAATACCGAAACGAAAGACAACGAACAGGTAAATTTCAGCGAAAAAGCGAAACAAGGCTTACAAAGTGCAGTGAAACGCCGCGATCGCAGCGCTATAACGTTTTGGGCAAATACCTTAACGATGATGAAAAACTTTCAGGGTGAAAAGCTGGCCACGACAACACCAAAATAACAATAATCGCTGTGGTCAGCCTGTGCGTGCATGTTGAGCTATAGCTTTTGCACCAGCTCAACCCGGCGATTTAATTGCTTACCCGCCGCACTGGTATTGTTACTGGCTGGCGCTAAAGGCCCAACACCATGTGCCTGCAATCGGTTGCCGGTAATTTGGTAACTTCCGGTCAAAGTGTTCACCACAGCATGGGCCCGTAGCTCTGACAATTTTTGATTGGCGGCGCTATCGCCGGTATCGTCGGTATGGCCCACGACATAAAGCTTTAAGCTGCTATGTTGCTGCAACAGTTTGGCAATTTCAGTCAGTGCGGCAGCCGATTCAGGTTTGATTTCTGCTTTACCGGTATCAAAATAAACGCCATAAATCAGTGCCTTGCCTGAGGTATCTAATTGTTTCTTTAGCTCGCTGGCGTCAGCTTTGACTAAATCGGTTTGTACCGCTTTGGTCGATAAAATCATTTGCTGTACCCGCACCTTACCCTCAAAAGCGCCGATAAACAGCGCGACATAATGCTCCTGACCACCGGTACTAAGCTTGCCCAGTAAATAATATGGATTGCGGTGAAAATTGTAGACCGAACTCTGCACCGAAATAGCGCCGCCTAATTCTTCGACAGTTCGGCTCTCACCACACTCGGCCAATTTGCAAAGCGCCACTGTGCTAAAACCGGCTTTTTGCAATGCATGCTGATAGTTTTCAAACACTTTCAGGCTGGAGACTTGCTCAATCTCATAGGTGTGACGGGCTAAATCACCCTGTAGACTGAGTGGCGCTTTACCCGGCAGCGGTATTTTGACTATTTCGGTATCAACCTTCACAAAACCTTCTAAATCGGCCCCTGGATAACGAGACAACAACGGATGATCTTTGGCCAACTCATCGGCCGAAAGCGCTGCTACTTGTTGTTCTTTCACCACTAATGCCTTGGTATCTACTTTGATAAGGTCAGTGGCTAATTTTTTGCCCTCAATGATCACTTGATGAGCCCAGACATTCTCTTCATAACTACCGATATACCAGGCCGCATACACCGGACCTGTGACAGCGTCTTTTTTAGTCAGCAGATAATAAGGTTTACGGAAGTAGTTATAGACATTGTCGCGGATCGACAACACGCCTCCAATGGCCTGCCCATCTTCAAAACCACAAGCGGCCAGCTCACAGCTAAACACGACGCTAAAACCGGCAGTTTTAACCGCTTGCAGGTAGTTCTGATAAACCTGCACTGTAGAAACCTGTTTTATTTCATATAGATGCCGAGTAACGGCCCCAGCTGCAGTGATGCTGCTAAAAGAATGATCGGTGGCAACGGCACTCGTTGGCAGCTGGAACTGGTCATAATCAATATGCCGGTAATATTCTGGATCAGCTCCCGGGTAGGCGCTAAACAGTGGATGGGCTTGTTCGTTGGCTTGGGCCTGCGTGATACACAAGGCTCCGGCTGCTGCGATACAAAGCGAAGTGATCGTTAAAAGTGGGCGAACAGCAGTAAGTAACATGCGAAGTCCTTTTGGCAGTTATTGTTTAATTTTAGGGTTTGAGGGTCGAAGATGACCGCTAAGTGCTGAATATATGATGAACTAAACAAAAGGTTAAGATGAAGTTGCAATTCAGGTACAACCTTAATGCTGTGCTTAAGTACAGCATAAGAAAATGAGTGGCACACTTGAAGTTTTTTATACACTGTCATTGAATGCACAATGATTATTTTGGAGGATGAAAATGCGCATATTTAAGGTTTTGCTGCTAATCGTGTTAATGATGGCTAGCGCTGCGCATGCCGCCCAGCCACAGTATCCGGTTCAGCAACTCTCACCACAGCTGCAGGTGCAACAAATAGCGCCAAAGCTCTGGTTGCACCGCACCGAGCTCAAACTTAGCAATGGTCAAAGCTTTACCTCGAATGGCCTGATATTACAGACCGATACTGGGATCTGGCTACTGGATACCGCCTGGGGCTATTACCCAACCGTCGATTTATTGCATTGGATAGACGTCGTGCTGCAACAGCCTGTTGTCAAGGCGATAGCTACGCATGGTCATGATGATCGGGTCGGTGGAGCTGCTGCTTTGGTACAACGCAATATTCCACTACAAGTCACTCAGTTGACCTTGCAAAGTGCCGACGCCACTATTCGACCGATGTTACAGGTCAGCGCGACTCTGGCTGTAGGCGAGCGGTATTCACAGGGGCCAGTGGAATGGTTTTATCCGGGTCCCGCGCATACTACAGACAACATCGTGCTTTACCTGCCCGACTATCAGTTGCTGTTTGGTGGCTGTGCTGTGAAAGCGCCGAAATTTCCGGGTCTTGGCAATATTGCCGATGCAGATTTACAGCAATGGCCACTCAGTTTATTGCGAATGAAACAGGCTTATCCAGAGATGAAAGTGCTCGTACCAGGTCATGGGGATATTGGCGACGGCCAGTTACTGGACTATAGTCTGCAATTGTTAAAAAAAGATGAATAATCGCGGGTGATTGGCCGATGATGACCGAACAACACTTCCCCCTGACCGATTTTGAACACGTCGATAACGACACAATGCAACAAAGGGCTGCGGCGCATCTGGCGCTGATGCAACGCCGTCATACGGTACGCAGTTTTTCAGATCAACCGGTGCCGCAGCAGGTGATTGAACAGGTGATCCGGATTGCCGCCAGCGCGCCAAGTGGCGCCAATCATCAGCCATGGCATTTTGTCGCGATCAGTGATGCAAAGGTGAAACAACAAATCCGCCAGGAAGCTGAATTACAGGAAGCCGGTTTTTATGCTGGCCGTGCTGGCGAAGAATGGTTACAAGCACTAAAACCTTTGGCGACGGATGCACACAAGCCATATCTGGAAACAGCGCCATGGCTGATTGTGATTTTTTCGCAAAAACGTGGTGGCATCGATAATAACGACAGTGACACAAACTACTATGTGCATGAATCTGTAGGCATTGCGACCGGCTTTTTAATTCAGGCCTGCCATCAGGTGGGGCTGGCTACTTTGACCCACACTCCAAAACCGATGAGTTTTTTAAGTAAAATCTGCAATCGCGATAACGACAACGACCGGCCTTACATGTTGCTGGTGGTGGGTTATCCGGCGGCGGATGCAACCGTACCGGCGCATGCACTGAAGAAAAAGTCTTTTGATGCGGTTTGCACCATCCTCGGCGAGAAACCATAGTCAATAACAAACCAGCGTCAGTGACAAACCAGCGTCGCCGCATGACCCGCCCCAACCGCAAAGTGGACGCGCAGTAGCTGACAAGTCTGGCGGACTTAAGGTATGGTACGGCGGAGTTTAACGTCACGGAATAACCCATGTACAGCCAGACCATCCAACCGCGTTTTAATGAAACCGATGCCCTGGGACATATCAACAATACGGTGGTCGCCGCCTGGTTTGAAGGTTGTCGCGATCCGTTGTTCCGGCTCTTTACGCCGGATTTAAACCCGGCACAGTGGCAGCTCATTCTGGCCAAATTCAGCGTCGAATTTCATGCCGAACTGTTTTACGGTGAGCCGGTGGAAATCCGGACCTGGGTCAACCGCGTCGGCAACAGCTCCTTTGATGTCAGCCAACAAGCCTGGCAACTCGGCAAACATTGCGCCAGCGGCGTGGCGGTGATGGTACATTATGATTTCAACGCAAAACAAAGTGCGGTGTTAACCGATGTATTAAAAACGCAGTTGCTGGAACTCTAAGTAAGCTGAGAATGCAACAACGGCAATGCGGTTAGCAGCATTTAATTTAAATCATTGGGGCCAGAAATCATTGGGGTCAGAGTCATGACTCTGACCCCAATGATTTCTGACCCCAGTTATTTTAGGTTGACCTACTTAGTGACAGGTACCGAATCTACTCAAACCGGTCCAACTGCATCACTTTTTGCCAGGCTTTGACAAAGTCCTGTACAAAGCGTTCTTTGCCATCCAGAGCGGCATATACTTCAGCGACGGCGCGAAGCTCAGCGTGGGAGCCAAACATCAGATCAACAGGCGTTGCTGTCCATTGTTGTTGCTTGGTTTTGCGATTCACGCCTTCATACACCGCTTCGTCTTTGGCTGACTTCTGCCATTGGGTGGTCATATCCAGCAAATTGACAAAAAAGTCATTGCTTAAAGTGCCTGGTTTGGCAGTGAAGACGCCATGCTTCGCACCGCCGGTGTTGGCGTCCAGCACCCGCAAACCGCCGACTAACACCGTCATTTCCGGCACCGACAAATTCAGCAGCGCGGCTTTATCAATCAACGCTTCGGCTGGTGATAACAGGCTGTGATCTTTTGCATAAAAATTGCGGAAACCATCGGCATGCGGTTCCAGTACGGCAAAAGATGCTATATCGGTTTGTTGCTGCGACGCGTCCATCCGACCCGGCCGGAACGCCACTTCAAGCTTGATACCGCCATCCGCTGCGGCTTTTTCAATCGCCGCGCTGCCCGCCAGTACAATCACATCAGCCAAGGAGACTTTTTTGCCGCCTTTGAGGCCTTTGTTAAAGTCTTGCTGCACTTTTTGTAAGCTACTCAACACCTTAGCAAGTTCAGCCGGATTGTTGGCTGCCCAGTCTTTTTGTGGCGCCAAGGCCAACCTTGCGCCATTGGCGCCACCGCGCATATCGGTGCCGCGGAAACTAGCCGCCGCTGCCCAGGCTGTTCTCACCAGCTGCGGAACAGTGAGGCCACTGCTGAGTATTTTGGTTTTGAGCTGGCTGATATCGGTTTGGTCAATCAATGGATGATCCACCGCCGGAATAGGGTCTTGCCAAATCAGCAGTTCCGCTGGCACTTCTTTACCCAGGTAACGCGGGCGCGGGCCCATATCGCGATGGGTTAATTTAAACCAGGCTTTAGCGAACGCCAGTTCAAACTCTTTCGGATCATTTTTAAAACGCAGCGAGATTTTGCGGTACTCAGGGTCTTCTTTGAGCGCTAAATCGGTGGTGAACATAATAGGCGCATGGCGTTTGGTTTTATCGTGCGCATCCGGTACTAAGTTCGCCGCCTTATTATTGGCCGGGATCCACTGCGTGGCACCGGCCGGACTTTTGGTTTTGACCCAGTCAAAACCAAACAAGTTATCCAGATATTGGCTGGTCCAGGCCGCCGGACTGGCGGTCCAGGCGCCTTCTAAACCACTGGTGACGGTGTCTTCGGAATGACCTTTGCCGCATTTGTTTTTCCAGCCAAAGCCCTGGGTTTCAGTGCCTTCAGCCGCAGGTTCTTTGCCGACACAATCGTCCGGCTTGCGGGCACCATGGGCTTTACCAAAAGTATGGCCACCGGCAATCAAGGCCACAGTTTCTTCATCATTCATCGCCATCCGGCCAAAAGTATCGCGGATGTCCTTGGCCGCTAATAACGGATCCGCCACCCCGTTCGGCCCTTCCGGATTGACGTAAATTAAGCCCATTTGTACTGCGGCTAACGGCTTAGCGAGTTTACGTTCGCCGCTATATCGCTTATCTTCCAGCCACTTTTTCTCCGAACCCCAGTTCACTTGCTCAGCTTGCCAATCGTCCAGCCGGCCACCGGCAAAACCAAAGGTTTTAAAGCCCATCGATTCCAGCGCCACGTTGCCGGTCAGCACCATTAAATCGGCCCAGGATAATTTACTGCCGTATTTTTGTTTGATCGGCCACAGCAAACGGCGGGCTTTGTCGAGATTAACGTTATCCGGCCAGCTGTTGAGCGGTTCAAACCTTTGTTGGCCGCCACCGGCACCACCACGGCCATCAAAAATGCGGTACACCCCAGCTGAGTGCCACGCCATCCGGATCATAAAAGGCCCGTAATGGCCATAATCCGGCGGCCACCAGTCTTGTGGTGTAGTCAGCAGGGTTTTGATCTCGGCTTTGACCGTGGCTAAATCTAAGGTATTAAATTGTTTGGCGTAGTCGAATTTTTCGCCATAAGGGCTGGACTCAGCGTTGTGTTGGCGCAGCGGCGATAAATCCAGTTGCTGCGGCCACCAGAAGTCGTTGGTGGTGATGTCTTTCGCCAAGGCCTGGCATGAAACTAACATGGCCAGCGCCACCGCTGACATGGTCGGAATGGTCGAAATTGTCTTTTTCATCATGTGCTACCTGTCCGGTTGTGGCTGCACTGCGTTGGCTCAGCCAGAGTTATTGGAATACAGCACATTAAGTAAAGCCGCTTTGAAATCCTTTTCATCGATTTAAACAGATTGAGTCAATCGATTATTCTGATAAAAACTCAGTATTTTTCATGGCGGCTGCTACTACATCACAGAGATAGTTGATGCCGAAATCGCCAACAGACAGTACAATGCCCGAACGCATTTATTTCTAATATGCCAGCGAAGCTGGCGCATTCATCAGCAGCAGGAAAGAAAAAATGGCAGCATTTGGTAGTGTATTTATGCCGGAAATGGCAATGGCTCAATTCAATGGTAGTGCCTGGGACGCCGCAGCAATAGTGCCGGCCAACAGCATCAGCTTGCACCCAGGTGCCCATGTGCTGCATTACGCCAGCACTTGTTTTGAAGGCTTAAAAGCCTTTCGCCATGAAGACGGTTCAGTCGCTATTTTCCGGATGGACAAAAACATCGCCCGGATGCTGCAAAGCACTGAATTGTTATCGTTACCTAAATTCGATCCGGCGTTATTAAGCCAGATGATCCTCGACATCGTCCGCCATTATGCCGCTGATGTGCCGACACCACCGGGTTCGATGTATATCCGCCCAACCCATATCGGCACGGAGCCAGCCATCGGCAAAGCCGCCACCCCAACGTTAACTTCGATGCTGTACGTTTTGTTATCGCCGGTCGGTGATTATTTCGCCGGTGGCAGCCGCGCTTTACGTTTATTGCTGGAAGACAACGCCCGATGCGCACCGCATATGGGCATGATTAAAAGTGGTGGTAACTACGCCAGCGCACTGCAACCGACGATGCAGGCGAAAGCCAAATATCAGGCCGATCAGGTGCTGTTTTGCCCGCATGGCGATGTCCAGGAAACCGGCGCCGCCAACTTCCTGTTAATTGACGGCAACGAAATTATCACCAAAGCACTGGATACGTCCTTCCTGCACGGCGTCACCCGCGACACCATTCTGACCTTGGCCCGCGATTTGGGTATGACGGTATCCGAGCGCGATTTAACAGTTGCAGAACTGCTGGAACGCGCTGCCAAACCAGGTACCGAAGCTGCGTTATCCGGCACCGCTGCTGTATTGGCACCGGTTGGCACTTTGATTTATCAGGGTCAGGACATCAAAGTCGGTACTGGTGAACCAGGTGCCACCACCGCACGGTTACGCCAGGCATTAAATGATATTCAGTGGGGCAAAGCTGAAGATAAACATGGTTGGTTGACGAAGATTTAATCGAAAATTGACGCGAACCAGTTTCTTGGCGGACCACCTTCGGTGAGTCCGCCCTACGCTTAGAATACATTTAACATATTGGTTTAAATAATAAAAAACATATGGCACTACTCGGCGCGTCAGCGGCAGTATGCCACTCGGTGATGAATTCACCACTGGAAGCCGTTATTTTCTTACCGCACGCCGCACATCAACGCAATAGAATAACCAGACACTATACGACTATCTAAACAGGAATTCTGATGACCGATTTAACCCAAGGTTCATTACGTCGCCACGTCTGGACGATGGCGTTGCCGATGATGATAGGTATGTTTGTTCAGTCGCTGTATTTGTTTGTTGATCTGTATTTTGTAGCCGACCTTGGCGCTGAAGCCATCGCTGCTGTCAGTACTGCCGGCAATCTGATGCTGCTGATTATGGCACTGACACAAATGCTGAATGTCGGTTGTGTGGCGCTGATCGCCCGCTATACCGGTGCCCGCGAGCATCAGCAAGCCAATATTGTGTTCCAGCAGGCGATGCTGATGGGCTTGGCTTTGGCGGCACTAACATTAGTGCTGGGTATTGGTCTGAGTGGTCTTTATATACAACTGCTAACCGCTGATCCTGTGGTGCAACAACAGGCACAGCAATTTCTATCGGCTTATTTGCCGGGCTTAGCCTTAATGTTTGTCTCAACTGCGATTGCCGCCGCTTTACGCGCCGTTGGCATCGTAAAACCGGCCATGCAGGTGCATTTGGTGACGGTGCTGCTGAATATCTTGCTGGCGCCGGTGCTGATTGCAGGCTGGGGCACCGGATATCCGCTGGGTGTATTTGGCGCGGGTCTTGCCAGCAGTATTTCAGTGACCGTTGGCGTGCTGTTGTTATGGCGCTATTTTTTAAAAAGCGACCATTCCGTGTTGCAGGTGCCGAAACACTGGCGCTTTGACGGCACAGTCTGGCGGCAAATAACAGCGATCGGCGTGCCGGCTGGTGGCGAATATGCGCTGATGTTCATATTTACTGGATTTGTCTATTGGGTGATCCAGGACTTTGGCACTGCGACGCAGGCCGCTTTTGGTATCGGTAACCGTATTTTGCAAGCCATGATGATGCCAGCGATGGCCATATCCTTTGCGCTGCCCGCTATTGTTGGCCAGAACTTTGGCGCCGGACAGGCTTCGCGGGTCTATCAAAGCTTTCAGATAGGCATGCAACAAATGGCCTGGGTCATGGGACTGTTGTTTGTGTTGAGCCAGTTGCTGGCCCATCCACTGATTGCTCTGTTTAGCAATGACGTGCAGGTGCAGACTGAAGGTGAACTTTTTATGCGGATTATCAGCCTGAATTGCCTCAGCGCGGTGTTGGTGTTTAGTTGCTCTGGCATTTTCCAGGGACTTGGTAATACCTGGCCGTCGCTGGCAAGTTCTTCGATACGCGTTTTTGCGTTTATCTTACCGGTGTTGTGGTTGTCCGGTCGTCGTGATTTTTCACCGGTCATGGTTTGGTATTGCTCCGCTGCCAGCGTGTTACTACAAGGTTTGTGTAGTTGTTATCTGGTGCGTTGGCAACTGCGTAGCAAATTAACCGGATTACAGGTAGTCACCTGAACGTGTAGTTCAACGGACGTAAAGCACCTTGATACAGGGCGAACCTGCATTTAGGACCGTTCTTGTCGCTGGTAAGGTGGCCAGTGAGTTTTCCAGCGACATCGTGCACAGTGCATCGGTGGTTGACACTTTTACAGTCCGCCTGGCAAGGAAGTGCTGATAGAACCGAACGACCAGATTAAAGTAATCCACATTTGTTCCGATAGCAGTATTCGTCTCAAACGTCTCGCCGTCTGGAATGTTAATCGATGGACACCACACTTTCACTATTGCAAGACTACGACCGCCTATTTCTTACCGCTGACAACTCAGAACCACCGACTGTGGATTTTTATCGTTGGGACAACCGGGTTTTCTCGTTGCAGGCGAAAGTCGACAAACTAACAGTGCTGGCGCAATTTCAGCCACGCTCTTTTGCCTTACAAATCTGGCAGCAATTGCAATGGTTGTTACTGGACGACCCGGCTGCCTGTCAGGAGCAGATGTGGCAGCAATACCAACAACTTGATTTTATCCAAAAAAACATGTGGTACAGCCAATTGATGCGCGCCTCTTTTATCGGGGCAACGCTGAAGCTGGAACGGCGGCCTTTTTATGAATTACTGATTGAGCATTACTGCCAGCTGGCCCGGCAGACCTGTGCGGTGCAGCAGTTGCAAGGCGAGGGAAATCAGCAGCTTGCAGTCATTATTACCAATCAGTTTTTGACGACACAACATGGTCCGACGCTGACTGTTTTGAACTACGCCAGCTGTCTGCAGCAACTGGGGATGCAAGTGGTGGTGATTTGCACCGGTACTGTCGCCCGTAATTATCAGATGTTCCATCCAATGCCGGCGCCTGCGTTTTTTGGCAATGTGATGGACGAATATTATCAGGACGATGTACAGATTAATTTAGATCAACGTCAGGTCGGGGTTGCTCCAGGGCAAGGATCGGCAGTGCAATGTTGGGGCGAACATTTTACCTTTTTACAACTGGACACCAATGAACAGCCATCGCATCTGCAGGAGCTGGTGGAGTTTATTAATCAGGCCAATCCCCGATATATCTTTTGTGTGGGTGGTTTGAATCCAGCCGCAGAATTTATCGGCCATAGCCGCCCGGTGCTGGCGATCCCCTGTGTTACTTCGCTGCAGCTCCCCAAATATATGGTCCCGGTGGTGCTGCGTGACTTGACTGAAACCGAGCACCAGGCAATCGCCCACCTGCAACTGCCACACCCGGTGTTCTGCAGTCAGCTGCCATTCCGGTTGCGTCCAAGTAGTGCGGTCAAAACCAGTTCGGTGCAGGATGCCGCAATCCTGTTTGGTATTTGTGGCTACCGACTGGAAAAAGAAATGTCCGGCACTTTTTACCAAACACTGCGCCGCCTGAAACAAAGTTTGCCTGGTGCGATGTTTGTATTGATTGGTGCAAATAAATATCAGGGTTATCCACAAGATCTGCTGGAGTGCACCGAATTTACCGGGCAGATCCTCAATGCCATTGAAATCATTGGTCAATGCCACTTTCTGCTGAATCCGCGACGTCAGGGCGGTGGCACATCAGCGGTCGAAGCTTTGTCATTAGGCATTCCGGTATTAACCGAACCATTTGGTGATACCTATCAGTATGTTGGCGATGAATTTGCGTTTGAGAGTGATGAAGATCGACTGATGTTTATCAAGACCTATCTGGCCTGTCCGCAATTCCAGCAAGATTACACCGAGAAGTGCCTGAACCGGGCGGCAATGGTGACAGATACCCGGCATATTTTTCAGCCGTTATTGTTGGACTATGATAGTTACCTGTACCAACTGCAGCAAGACGCGGCTATCGCTGTCGCCTGATAATCTATTTCTACCGAGAGCCTGGGTAATGAAGGTAACTAAAAAAACGACGTCCTCCAGCAACCGGATGCGATATTTTATCTGGTTGCTGCTCAATGGTTTGGTAGTAAGTGGTTTGGCAGTAAGTGGTTTAGCAGTAAGTGGTTTGCAACTGAACCCTGCCGTTGCTGCTGTCAGCAACACCAGCACAGCATTCAGCACATTGCAACCCGGCGAATACCAACGCAAAGTCGGCCATAACCGTAAATACCTATTGTATGTCCCGCGCTCTCTTAACACCAAAGCCAGTACACCAGCGCCATTAGTGCTTTTTTTCCACGGCGGTGGTGGTCATATGGAGCAAGCCGCCAAGGCCTATGGTTGGCGCGAAACCGCTGAACGCGAAGGTTTTGTGGTGGCTTTTCCCAATGGCACCAGCGCCTTTCCACGGGACCATCTGGCGACCTGGAATGCCGGACATTGTTGTGGTTATGCCCGTGATGAAAAGGTTGATGACATTGCTTTTGTGAAAAGTGTGCTCAAAGATATTCAGGCGCAACTTCAAATCCACCCACAACAGATTTTTGCCACCGGGATGTCGAACGGCGGCATGCTGGCACACCGGCTGGCCTGCGAGATGGCCGATACTTTTCGCGCGATCGCAGCAGTGGCCGGGACCGACAACACCGTCAACTGCCAGCCAAGCCGCGCCATTTCAGTGCTGCATATCCATGCCATGGATGACAGCCATGTGTTGTTTCTGGGCGGCGCTGGCGCCGATGCGTTTCGGGATATAAGCAAAGTCACTGACTTTACTTCAGTGCCTGACACCATAAAACGCTGGCAACAGCGGCTGAACTTACCCGCCACCGAAAGCCGGGTATTGCAACAGCCTGGCGTGTATAGCGATCGCTGGCAAAGTACGGATGGCCGTATTCAACTGCAATGGGTTGTCACCGAAACCGGCGGCCATTCCTGGCCTGGTGGTAAAGCAGTGCGTGGTAAACAACCAACAACGGCGATAAACGCCAATACGTTGATTTGGCAGTTTTTTCAGGCGCAACTACCTTAACCGGCAAGCGCGTTAACCCGCACATGCAGCAGCCACTTAAACTTCAAAAAATCCACCATTACCAACATGGACACCGGTGTTGATCCCATCAGGATCGGGACCTCTTTTTTTGTGCGCTTACCAACAAATCGAAACTTTCGGCCACAGTGACTGCTTTAACAATTTTATTTCGCAATAGGTAATTTGTTTACATTCGCATTGGAATCAATGCATTAAATATACGTTCACTAATAATAAACATAAATAAACATGTAAGCAGTTTACTGTTCAACGAATATTTTCCTTAGCATCCTTTTAATTGCACAAACACCTTTTTATTACTTAAAACATACTTTTAGTCTCACTTGAGAGCACTTTTTCCAACCAAGTGGTACGACTGGATCTTATGTTTTGTTTGTTCTACATTCAAAGTTTGAGCTGTGTTGTATCAATTGTTGTATCAAGTTATGTGGAGAAGTACATGATTGGAATGTTTCCATATATTCCGTCTGGTAAACAAAATACTGGATTTACGTTGATTGAAGTGATGGTCACTGTCGTTATCGTGGGTATTCTTGCTTCGATAGCCTTCCCAGCTTATCAACAAATGGTATTGCGATCACACCGTGCTGATGCCATTGATACGCTTGCCACGACTGCGCAGCAACTGGAACGCCAGTTTACCGACACCAATAGTTATGCCGGATTTGCCGTGCCATCGACCAGCACCAGTGGCTTTTACACTATTTCTGCCAATTTGACAGCAACAAGCTACACCCTGACGGCGACAGCGAAAGGGACTCAGGCCAAAGACACGGATTGCCTGACTTTTTCAATTGATAACACTGGCGCAAAACAAGCAACCACCGCAGGAGCATGCTGGTAATGGCCAATCTGCAGCGAAACGCCCAGGCTGGGTTTAACCTGATTGAACTCATGGTCGTTGTCACTGTGTTGTCAGTTATTTTGGGCATCGCAATCCCTTCATTTATGGACTTAATACGTGACAGCAAGTCGCGGACGCAGTCCAACCAAATATTGAGTTATCTGCATTTCGCGCGCTCTGAAGCAGTCAAGCGACAGTTAAATATCGAAGCAAGATTGACCCAGTTATCGACCGGTTGGAATATCCAAATTCTGCGCACCGATACCGAAGAATTATTGCGTCGGCTTGATGTATCTGACACGGCGGTCATATTGGCAGGCGACAACGCGATTACTTTTGACCCACGTGGCAGACCACTGGCGCAAGGATGTATCGGCGTTACCATCGATGAGCTTAGCAAATACAATCGGCAAGTCGCGGTTATGCCTGGTGGAAAAATTGCAGTGGAGGCAGGGCAATGCGAATAACTGTCACAGCATCCAATCAATTAGCCAATCAACCGGCCCAACATCCATCCAATCAAGCAGGGTTTAGCCTGCTCGAAGTGTTGATTTCGATGTTAATTCTGGCCTTTGGTGCATTGGGTCTTGCTGGCGTGCAAATGAAAACCTTACAGGCAAGTCATTCAGCTTATCAACGCGGCGTCGCGAATGTCATTGCCGCCGATGCGGTCGAGCGGTTATGGGCCAATTCTGCATCTACCACACCGCTTACTGTGGCGCAGGTGCAGGCGCAGGTCCAGGAACGCTGGAGCCTGACCGATGACAACCGCGTCACATTGCCAGGCTTGACGGCAACGATAGTGGCGCCGGCTGCAGGTGACACTTTGTATACCGTTAATATCACCTGGGAAGAAACGCGCTTTGATGACGCCAACACCACATTCTCCTATTCATTCCGGCTATATCCCTAGGAGCAAGTGATGAGTCAGCACCCACAGATCCGCACGCAAACCGGACTGACTTTAGTCGAACTGATGATCAGTCTGGCATTAGGCGTCATTTTATTATGGGGCATGACGTCCATGATGGTCTCCGGCCATCTGTCTTACAGCGAAGCGCAACGCTTTACGTCGCTGCAAGGAGACTTCTCGTATATCAACGATAGTATTTTAGTGGACAGCCGCGGCGCCACAGCCGTGGTTACAGCGAATAATAATACCGAACTGACACTGACGGTTGCGGCAGGAGTGGTGTTGTACCAGCGTAATAATAATGCAGAGTTGACCCGTCAACTAAATGCTGAGACGCCGGCGGTCATCGCAGAAAACGTCAACTTATTTAGCGTGACCTGTTTGGATGCGCTGGGAGCTGCGGTTGCTTGTGACAGCTCCATACAACTTGAAACCACGGTTGAGTTAGTCACCAGCCGTGGCGATGAAGATCGTCAACATCGCATTTCCTTTCGCTCAGCACTGCGAAATGCGGTCCTCGATAGTAAATTTTCGGCAGCGACGGGAGTATGATTATGAATCATCGTCAGCAGGGCTCGGTGCTAATTATCTCGCTACTTTTATTAATGGTCGCAACGTTAATCAGCGTCGCCGGGATCAGTTCCATGCAGATGAACGAACGTATTTCTTCGAATCAAAAGCAAGTTTCAGAGGCATTTATTGCCGCAGAAAGTGGCTTGATCGAAATTAAATCGTTTTTTGACAACGAAGACAACGCCTCCCTTTGGGGGGATCAGGAAACAATCCTCAAAACGATACAGAAATCTGAGCGATCGTTAGGCAATAATGTCGAATGGCAGATTGAAACGGTCGACTTTGACAGCAAACCTGGTTTTGTGCGGATTGTCAGTGTGGGCACTATCGCCTCAACCGGCATCACCCGCAAAGTTCAGGCGTATTATCAGCCGAAACAAGCCTCTGGTAACTTAGGCGCGATGAATATCATTGGCGGCATTAAAATTTTCGATACGGCTAACAGCAACAAATTTCAGGTTATTGGTGAAAAAGACAGTGCAGGAAAGGTCATTGGCCCGGCATTGGCAACCAATACCGATAGTAACTATGACAAAATTGTCGATGATATCGAAAACAAAGATCGGATGGACAACTATCAGGGTGGCATTAAAGTCGTCGACTTTGACGATCCTTTTGGCGATCCAGAAAAAATGAATGACTTTATTGAATCGATTAAAACCCAATATTACGCCTTACCTGTGGCCGACCGTGGTGTCGCCCCTAACAACATGGGAAGTGTCGGTAACGAACGAATTACGTATGTGGCCGGCAATATCGAGTTTAAAGGCCAGGCCACAGGAGCCGGTATTCTGGTGATTGACGGCAATTTAACCATCAGCGGTAACTTGCTTGATTTTGAAGGTTTAGTGGTGGTTCGGGGCCAGAGTTTCCAGATGAATGGTGGTGGTAATCGTGACTTAAAAGGCTCGATTGTTTTTGCCAACCCAATTAAAGATGCCGTCACCGGCGAATGGAGCTTCGGCGAAGCGGAAGCGACTTTTGTGTTTGATATTAACGGCGGTGGTAATGCCACTTTCCAATACGATTTGGACGCCTTAACCAAAGCACGTGACTTACTGAAAGATGATGGCGCCGCGAAACAAATGTGGCAGTTACAAAGCTCGCCTGGTGGTTCAGGTAATGCCAGTATCAGTTCCATGTCAGCCTGGAGTGAAGTGCTGGGGAATTATTAGCGCGTTACAACAAAGGTTAACTCGCTAACACCATCACACTTTAAATCGGCCTCCTAACGCGCCGGGCATCAACAGCGGCCCGGCGTTTTGCTGCACGGATGTCGATGTTTTAACACCAATAACCATGCAGTATTGATTCATCCAAAGACTGCTCGCCCTTTGACCAAAAGCAACTTACCCCATAAGATGGCGGTCACTTTTCACCGTTTTTACCTATAGCCGGACCCCATATGAAAATAGCGTTAATTGTCATCATCATCGCTTGTGTCGCTTATTACTTTTATAACAGTGCCAATAACCAGAAAAATTCGGTCGTGAATCAAGAGCAAGGCAGTGTTTTTCTTACTGAAAATGCCAAAAAAGAAGGCGTGAAAACCACAGCTTCCGGCCTGCAATATCAGGTGTTACAACAAAGCAGCGGCGACCGTCACCCGACAGCAACCAGCACAGTACGGGTGCATTACCACGGCACTTTAATCAATGGCACCGTGTTTGACTCTTCGGTTGAACGCGGTGAAACCATCAGCTTCCCGTTAAACCGGGTGATCCCGGGCTGGACCGAAGGTGTGCAACTGATGAAAGTGGGCGATAAATTCCGCTTTTTTATCCCAGCAGGTCTTGGCTACGGCAACCGCAGCACTGGGAAAATCCCGGCCGGTTCAGTGCTGATTTTTGATGTGGAATTGTTTGAGATCCAATAAAGCACTGCCGACAGATCACCACCCTATAAAATATCGCTGGGGTCAGAGTAGTACTCTGACCCCAGCGATACCTGACCCCAGCGATCATCAGACTCTGATCCCAGCGAGCATTATTTCAAACCTTCCAAAATCCGATACGCCAGTTCGACCCGCTGCGCATTCGGGTAGCGTTTGTTCGTTAGCAGCACAATGCCAACTTGCCGCGCTGGAATAAAAGCGGCATAAGCGCCAAAACCACCGGTAGCGCCGGTTTTATGCACCCAGCTGCTAGCAACGGCAGCCGTAGGTGGCGACAGCAAAGTCGCAGCGTGACCCTTGACAAAATCCGGATCGGTCATCGCAGTCAACGCTGAGAGCTGTAACGGATAGTCGAGTATTTCCCAGCCCAAGCCCTGATACATCTGTCCGGCTTTCGCATAACGTTGCTGCGAGCGCGCAATCGCAGCTTTTAGCGGAAGCGAACTCACCTGTTCTGGTTGCAAATTGGCCTGCACCCAGCTCGCCACATCCCGCACGCTGCTTTTGGCGCCGCCCGCTTCGTCCAGCAACATGCCGGTTCCGATGCGCACCGGCTTGCCTTCGTTGTAACCCCAGGCATATTGCGCATCGAGTGTTTTGGGAACTTGCAGATAAGTCTGCGTAAGCTTGAGCGTTTTCATCATTCCGGCAAAAGCATCCGCATAAGATTTGCCATCGGCAGCGACGGCCAAATGCGCAAACAAGCCAATACTGCTATTGGCATACACCCGTTGTGTACCCGCTGCATATGGCGGCTGCCATTGCTGGTAGTAGCTTTGCAAACTGGCTTGGTCGGTGACGCTATCCGGCACAAATAGCGGCAGACCACCAGCGGTATATGTCGCCAGATGCTGCATATTAATGTGCTGCCACTGTGGATTGGTCAGTGCTGGCCAGTGTTTGGCCACTGGATCAGTGAGCGTGATGGCGCCGTTTTCAATCGCAACTGCGCCTAAAACGCCAGCGTAGGTTTTGCTGATTGAGCCTAGTTCAAACAATGTGTCCGGCGTCACCGCAGTTTTTTTAGCGAGGTCGGCCTGACCAAAACTGTAATGATAGGTTTTACCCTGCCACAACACGGCGACCGCCATGCCAGGGATTTGTTGCTGTTGCATCAGCTTATTTACTTGGGTACTTACTGCAGCTTGTAATGCCGCTTCGTTTTCAATAACGTTCGTGCGAGCCTGTACCTGACTGGCAGATAACAGGACCAACGGCAGCGCGCACCAAAGTGCCATACGGGTTTTGTTGAAAAACATAAAGATTCCTTGGCTGATAAAGTGAATGAATGGGTTTGCCGGCGACAGCCAGATTGCGCCAATTGACTTTGCCGTACAAACGGTTAATTTGCACAGCAGCTGTTAGAAAAACTTACAGGAAAGCCATGACCCGTCGTTATATTCCGCTTAAATCATTGCGCGCCTTTGAAGCCGCCGCCCGGCATTTAAGTTTCACCCATGCCGCCATCGAGCTGAACGTGACGCATTCGGCGGTCAGCCAACAAGTGAAATTGCTGGAAGATCAGCTGCATTGCCCGCTGTTTTTGCGGGTGCCGCGTGGACTGGCACTGACACCTGAAGGGGAACATTTGCTACCGGTGCTGAACGAGTCTTTTGACCGGATTGCGCAGCTGTTAGATTATTTTGCTGGTCGTAAAGTGCAGGAGAAACTGAAAATTGGGGTGATCGGTACTTTCGCCACCGGTTTTTTACTGCCGCGTTTAAACGCTTTTTATCAGAAATTTCCGCATATCGAACTGCAAATTTCCACCAATAACAACCGGGTTGATGTCGCCGCCGAAGGGCTTGATTATGCCATCCGGTTTGGCAGTGGCGCCTGGCATGGCACGGCCGCTTTGTATTTATGTGACAGCCCACTGACACCGTTATGCACGCCACAAATCGCCGCCCAGCTGACGCAACCGGCCGATCTGCTGAATTTCCGGTTGCTGCGATCTTACCGGCGCGATGAATGGACTGCCTGGCTGCAACAAGCCGCTGGCCCACAGCTGCCGCCAACCCATCCGGTGATGGTGTTTGATTCCAGCGTTACCATGCTCGAAGCGGCCCAGGCCGGTATTGGCATTGCGATAGCCCCGGCGCGGATGTTCAGTCATCTGCTACGCAGTGGCCGCATTGCACGCCCTTTTTCCCCAGAAATCAGCCTTGGCAGCTATTGGCTGACCCGACTGCAATCCAGGGTAGAAACCAGCGCCATGCGCGAATTTGCCCAGTGGCTGAGTGCGGAGTTAGTTGCGAATGCCGAGCTAGTACCCAGCACAGCGCTAGTACCAAGCTCAGAGCTAGTGCCAAGCACTTCGCTTTAGGCCGAACTTAAATTACTGGGGGCTGCGACATTCTCGCCCCCGTTTCGACACTGTCTACCGAACATTCCCACTTATCCCCAAACACCAACACCAACACCAACACCAAAACACCATTTGCTTTTGCACAAAAAATACACTACAAATTACTATGCATTACAAAGTAACATTGTGATACATAGTACCGTAACTCACAAAAACCAAAGGATCCTAAAATGTCCCTGCTTTTGACTAACCTAAAACACTTCGGCATCACTTTTTTGATCTTGCTGAGCGCACTGGTCTGTTTTGGCCTGATCATTGGCGCGGACGCCCATTTATTTGAAGATAAGCTCGCTTATCAACTGGAGGGCGAAGTGCATGTATTTTATGAAGATGGCCAAACCGTGGCCCGCGTGATCAAAGGTGATAATGATCGTGGTTTTACGGTGGAGACTGTGGTTCTGGCCAGCACAGCTGTCAACGACTTGGCCACTACCGATCAAATAGATAGCAGCGGGCAGGCCAAACCCTCTATCGAACAAAACTATATCGAACAAAGCTATACCGAAAAAAACGCAGCCGGCGCCACCACGCTGAAGTTGGTTTTCCCCGAAGATGGCAGCCATTTTAACGTTGTTATCCCAGAGTTCACCCAAATTGACGGCAACCTAACTATACCGACCATAACAACACCGCCAGCCCTTTATCAGGACGACGAACCCATCATTGCAATTTCCGATATCGAAAGTGGTTTTGGCGCTTTCCGGCAATTTTTAGTGACACACGGCGTCGCCGACTTGCAGCTAAACTGGACCTTCGGCAAAGGCCATTTAGTGCTGGTGGGCGATTTTGTCGACCGTGGCGCGTCCACCACGCAGGTGCTGTGGGCCATTTATAAACTGGAACTAGCCGCGCGCGAAGCCGGTGGTCAGGTACATTTTATTATTGGTAATCATGAAATTAAGAATTTGCAGGGTAACTTTCAGTCGGCGAATGAAAAGTACTTTTATATCGCGGGCATGCTGGGTAAGCAGCAATATCAGTTGTTCGACGACAACGCGCTGCTCGGCCGGTGGCTGGCCAGTAAAAATGTGCTGGAAGTGATTAATGGCGTGGCTTTTGTGCACGGCGGACTGCACCCGGATGTCGCTCAATATCAGCTGTCGGTGGCCGAAATCAACCAGATTGTCCGCAGCGGCTACCGCACTTTGTATTATTCTCCGGCCACTGTCAGCAAAACATCCTTCCTGCAATCAAGCACTACCGGCCCCGCCTGGTATCGTGGATATTTTAAAGATGATTTAACCCAGCAAGAAGTCGAGCTAGGCTTAACCGCTGTCGGTGCCACAGCCGTGGTAGTCGGTCACACGTTGCAAGGCGAGGTTACCGCCCGCTTTAACCACAAAGTATTTGCCATCGACGTTAAACACCGCAAAGACTATCTCTTTAGCTTTCCGCTTCGCAGCAGCGAAGGCTTGCTGATCAAAAACGGCCAGTATTTTCGGTTAACTGAAGATGGCGAGATGATGGCTTTGTGATGCGGGCATTCAAGCGAGTCCTTGGCATATCTCCATCCGGTGTACTGTCGCTGACGCGGCGAGTAGCGCCCTACAAACCCTGTTAGAACAATATGTTAAGATCATATTGTGCGTAGGTCAGATGAACGCGAAGCGTGCCATCTGACAGGGGCTCCGCTACATGTTGTATTGTCCCGAAAAATACTTTGAATTCCGATAAAAGCTGTTTTAATTTAATGACATCACATGCTGTAAAAACATCAAGTTAACAACGACACAAGGAATGGAATCCATCATGCTCCCCCTAAAAACCATCAGCCTTATCACAACCTTTTTATTCGCCACACAATTTATTGCCATTCCGGCTGCAGCTGAAGGCTTACGCTGCAATAGCCATATCGTTAATACCGATGATGATAAAGCTTCAGTGCTACTGAAATGTGGTGAACCGATGCTAAAGGATTCGTTTTGCAATCCAACCACTGTCGTGAATGATGGCAATGACTGCGAAAAAATCGAAACCTGGACGTACAACCCTGGCTCCGGCAAGTTTCTGACGACCTTGAAGTTTTCTCAGGGAAAAATCATCGCCATCGAGTATGGCGAACGCGTTCCTTGATTAGGCCTGCAGATGACAGGCAGTTGCATAGCGCTGGCTGATGGACTACTGTGACAAGGCTTCACGTGCAGAATGGTCATCGCTACAATTCATATCTGGAAACGATAATCGTCCCGATAAACAACGTGTTCAAGGATAAATGAATGATGAATAAATTTGTAAAATCCAGTATTGCCTGCTCGCTCCTGATGTTTGGTCTGGGACAGGCAACAGCAGACGTCTACAGTTCCGATCAAGTGATTTCCCATCAACAATTTAACTATGATAAACAGCAAGTATTGTCCTTTGTTGGCAATGGCCAGGTACAGCAAAAACTTGTTGAACTGGGTGTCAGCCCTGCCGATGCACAGTTGCGCATCGCCAACATGACGCAACAAGAAATCCATGCACTCAACAGTCAGTTGAATGAAATGCCGGCCGGCGGCATCGTTGATGTCGTAGTGACAGTGCTGGTGGTCGTTGCGGTGTTGGATTTGATGGGTCTCACCGACGTGTATCCTTTTATTAACCCTATTTAAGGTTGTTGTTGTTGCGCTTTTTGCAGCAGATCTGCAGGCTATCGGGCTCAAAACCGGTACTGATAGCGGGTCTGTTGCTGCTACTGGGTGGCTGTCAAACACCACCCCAAACCCAGCAATTATTAACTACACCGCCGAACATCGCCCGGCAACATCTGATTGCGCAAGTGCCGTTTTTCCCCCAACAACAATTTTTTTGTGGCCCCACCACCTTATCGGAAGTGGCAGGTTTTTATGGCCTGCATAACAGCCCCAACACCATAGCCCCCAGCACTTTTATTCCCGGCCGCGAAGGCACTTTGCAAATTGAAATGGTGGCGGCAACCCGCCAGCTCGGTTTGGTGGCGTACGCAGAGCGCTCCAGCATGCAACAGCTGCTAAGCCTGGTCGCGGAAAATATTCCGGTGATTGTGCTGCAAAACAATGCAATTAGCTGGTATCCACAATGGCATTATGCGGTGGTGATTGGTTATGACCTGAATACCGCCGAAGTCATTATGCATACTGGTGTCACTGCGCAGTATCGGCTGAATTTTTCTACCTTCGAGCGCACCTGGCAACGCGGCAATTACTGGATGCTCGCCATGTTACCCAGCAACAAAATCAGTGCGCAGCTTGACCCTTTTGTCTACACCAAAGCCTGTCAGGATTTGCTAAACACCCAACAAACCGCCACCGGCATTGCCGCCCTGCAAACTGCGACGCAGCAATGGCCTGAGTATTGGTTACCTTACTTTTTACTGGGCAATTATTATTTCGCCAACGAGCCGCTCACAGCCGCCCACTGGTTTGCCAAAGGCCTCCCCTTTGCGCAGCAACAAGTGCCATATCTGAACAATTACGCCATGTTACTAAGCAAACTGAGTTGCCACGCACCAGCCAGCAGATTTATCCTGGCGGCGCTACAGTTAGCGCCAACCGACAGCAAATTGCTTGATAGCCAGGCGCAAATTACAGCGGCTGGGCTTGTGGCGAAGGATGGTGTTGCGGATTGTCCGGTTGCTGCTTTGCAGTAAATAGTCGCTGGCGAGAACATAGTTAGGCTAGCGAACACTGCTCTCGGAGCCACCTGTTACTGACGATTGGCCGACTAAACCTCTTCGAAACCGACAAGTACAACCACACCATATTTTTAAAGGTGCCAGGCTTTGCCCGTCAATTGTTTACATTTCATTTGCTGGCTGTTACCGTCATATTAATTCTTGTTAAAGTAGTCAGCTTATGAAAACCCGGATTTACGTTCAACTGCACTCTTTCTTGTGCGCAGCATCGTTTTGCTTTGTGACGACAACGAGTTTGGCTAACCCAGTTTCTGCCCATGACGACAGTGCGTTCCGGTTACCGGCGGCTTTTTCGGAGATCCCAGCAGCTGCCATTTCGCATTATCAGCTTGTTGATCATTCAAACCAGCGCGGACCTTTTACAACAGGCACTTTAACATCAGGCACTGGGGCATCATCAACCGCAGCTTCAGTGCTGCAGTTTGATGCTGCAGCGAAGCCGGTGCTGTTGTTGCCGATGGCCGGAAGTAAAGTTGTTCTCTCCCACAGTGAACAGCATGCCAACGGCGATGTCACAGTCACCGGCACTGTCACCATGGACGGCCTGGTCTATCAGTTGTTACTCACTCAAGGATCTGCAGGCGCTATCGGAGAGTTGCGTGGTGCCAGTACTTTTTTGTTACAACAACAAGGCAATCAGTTGTATGTGGTCGATGTTGCAGCTGCCGGCCTGGTCGAACCGTCCTACCATAACGATGTAGTGCACCCAGCAGCTGTGGCCCGCAATGCCAATAACATCCAAACCTTTGCGCCAACGATGCAACAGGTGAACGGACAAGCTGTTACTGTCGTTGATATTATGATGTTGTACCCGCCAGAACTCACTGCGGTGTATCCAAATGGCCTGGCGGACACTTTAATGACTCAGCTCGTCGCCAAAGCAAACCAGGCATTTGTCGATAGTGGGGTTTCGATGCAATTGCGGCTGGTGCACCGGCAGCAGGTGAATTATCAACGACCGAATAATTTTAATGCTTTAGACGATTTGCGGTTGGCACTTCATCAAAACCAATCCGGCAATGTTGACTCCAGCCTGGCACAAGTCCGCACTTTGCGTGACCAACATGGTGCGGATATTGTTGCGATGATCCGCACCCATGATTTAAACGAGCGTGGGATCTGCGGCGTTGCTGATTTCCCACAAGCCTATGGCGACATTTTGATTAATATCAGTAATGTCGGTATCAGCGGTGGTTCAAACTGCGGGAATACCTTTACCCACGAAATAGGCCACAACTTTGGCGCTGGACACCAATTTGTCAACGGTGCCACTGTTGGAGCCCGCCCCACTGCCGGCGCTTTAATCGTCAATGGCAAATTTAATACCGTGATGAGCTCGATTGGCACCGGTGATGTCAACCGCAATTACAGCTTGCACCGGTTTTCTAACCCGGATCTGACTTGTGCCGGGGTTCCTTGTGGCGATCGCGCGCAAGCCGACAACGCCTCGGCGATTCAATTTTATGCACCGATAAATGCCGGCTTGCGTCCCGCCGTCTCGACCGAACAGGTTAATCCACCACCGGTCAGTGATCCGGATACGGATGGCGATACAGTGCCCGATCTGACCGATCACTTTCCTTTTGATGCAGCTGAGCAAGTCGATCGCGATAACGACGGTATCGGCGATAATGCCGACCGTTTCCCGGATAATTCTGCTGAGCAACGGGATTTTGACCTGGATGGCATCGGTAATAACAGCGATCCGGACGACGACAATGATGGCGTTTTAGATAATACCGACGCCTTGCCTTTTGATGCGACCGACAGTGTTGACCGGGATGGTGATAGCGTTGGTGATAAATCTGACGAATTGCCGACGAATTTCCAGGAGTTTCGTGACAGCGACAAGGATGGACTCGGCAATCGCTTTGATCCTGACAACGACAATGACGGTGTTCCTGACTTTGATAGTCGTCGGGATGGCACGCAACAGTTGTTGGTGGTCAATGCCGGCAACGGGCAAATCATCGCGTTAAATCCGGCGGATGGCCAAAAAATTGAGACCTTATATCAGGCTCCAACCGGCGGTTTTAGTTTCCGTTCCGATCTGGTCAGCTTGAGCCCAGGTCAACTGGCGTTTGTTCATTTTAGTGATGTGTTAAGGCTGGACCGCCAGAGTAAAACGACCGATGTGTTGCTCAAACGATCGGCCATCAGCAGTGCATTTAGTGTTGGTCTGCTACAAACTGGCGAAACCCAGGCACAAAGCCGGTTATGGCTGACCAATGGTTTGGGTGCTTCAAGCATTGAATACTTTGATTTTAGTCAAAACGCGATGCAAGGCAGTAGTAACAAACTTCGGACCGAACATGTCTGGCGTGATCTGCTGGCATTAAATGGCAACATCATCACGGTCGAAAGAAGCACCAATCAGATCCTCAGCATCAACCCAAACCAAAACCCATTACAAAGTACCGTTTGGGCCGCTGGTACAGGTTTAAACAAACCGGAACAACTGGCACAAATGCCGGATGGCAGCGTCCTCGTCACCAATGCTGGCAGCCGGAATGTCAGCCGTTTTAGCGCCAATGGCCAATATCAGGGCGAGTTTATCAGCGCCGGTAGCGGCGGTTTGGGGTTGCCAGGCTGTATTGCGGTAGATAACGGCGGCAATGTCTATGTGTGTAGCACCGATACCCACAAGATTTTGAAATTCGGTAGCAATGGTGCGCCTATTGCTGAACTTGCTTCAGCTGACAGTGCGGGAGTCAATCAACCAGTATCCTTGTTGTTGGTAGGCGCAGGTTTGGATACGGCACCACAGGATCCAAATAACGATAGTGACAGCGATGGCGTCGCCAACCGGCTCGACGCCTTCCCACTTGATGCCAGTCGCTCCGCCGCAGAGCCGCCGATCGTCACTCCCCCTGCGTCAGAAAGCAGCAGTGGTGGCACGGTTGGTTGGTTCATGCTGCTCTGTTTAGCCGTGGTCGGCTGGAGCAGACGAACAGGCGGCTAAGCCAATTTGCGGTGGGTTTTGATCTCATCAGACGTAGGCATTACTTGTTTGATTTTACTGAGCGCTCTGGTCTGTTTTAGTCAGACCATTGGCGCTGATGTCCATTTATTTGAAGAAAAGCTCGCCTATCCGCTGGAGAACATCGAAACCCCAACCGGGTATGAACTCCAACCTTACCTTCAACAACACACCATTACCGCAAGCGCTGCTTGAGAAATCCTCATACAGAATTCCAGTTTATTCATTTTTCTTCATCCCCAGGTCGGCGTATAAAGCTCACTAAGCAGCGACATTCAGACGTATAGCCATCCACAAAACTGAATAGAACGACGCTCAAGCTAAATGCTGCAGTAACAGCGGCAAAGGACCATTGGCAACACAAGGCAAGACGAGGCAAAACAAGCAAGCATTGCAGTTTTTGCAGCGAACATTGGGGAGCGGATCAGCATGACAACAGATTTCACATTTTCAATTAAAAGTATTTGTTTTGACGAGCATTATTCGCCGTCTGACAAAACGCGGCTGACCACCAACTTTGCCAATTTGGCACGTGGCGACAGCCGCCAGCAGAATCTGCGTAATACCTTAAAAATGATTAACGATCGCTTTAACTCACTGGCGCATTGGGACAACCCAACAGGCGATCGCTATGCGGTGGAACTTGAAATCGTGTCGGTGGATATCCAAATCGCAAACGCCAGCGACGCCTTTCCGTCGATTGAAATCTTAAAAACCAACATCCTCGACCAATACACTCAGCAGCGTTTTGACGGTGTGGTTGGCAATAACTTTTCCTCCTATGTGCGGGATTACGATTTCAGTGTATTGCTGTTAGAGCACAATAAACAGCAGCCGCAATTTAGCATTCCGGCTAATTTTGGTGAGCTGCATGGCCGGTTATTCCAGCATTTCGTCAACTCATCAGCCTATAAAAGCAACTTCAAAAAACCTCCGGTGATTTGCCTTAGTGTGTCTGATAACAAAATCTATCAGCGCTCTGCCAATCATCATCCGGTGTTGGGCTTTGAATATCTGCCAAATGAGTCGTCGTTGACGGAGCAATATTTTCAGAAAATGGGCTTAAAGGTGCGTTATTTCATGCCAGAAAGTGGTGTCGCGCCGCTGGCTTTTTATTTCTTTGGTGATTTGCTGAATGATTACAGCAACCTGGAACTGATTAGCACCATCAGCACCATGGAAACCTTTCAAAAAATCTATCGGCCGGAAATTTATAACGCCCATGCCGTGGCCGGGTTGCGCTACCAACCTGATTTAAAAAGTCAGCAACATTCACTGACCAGAATTGTGTATGACCGGGAGGAGCGCAGCAAGCTGGCGGTCCAGCAGGGCAAGTTTGCTGAAGAGCAATTTATAAAGCCTTATCAAAGCTTTCTTGAGCAGTGGTCGGCGAATTTCGCCCGCTAATTTATACCAGAAACCAAACAACTAGTCAGCGCGGTATGATAATGAATACAAAGATAAAAAAACTATTACCCACCTCCACGGCCGGTAGTTTACCCAAGCCATTATGGCTGGCAGAGCCCGAAACGCTGTGGTCGCCTTGGAAGCTACAAGGTGATGAACTCGTCGACGGCAAACATGATGCACTGCGCATCGCCATGCAAGAACAGCAACTGGCCGGGATTGATATCGTCAGTGATGGTGAGCAAACCCGGCAGCACTTTGTCACCACTTTTATTGAGCACTTAAACGGCGTCGATTTTACCAAACGCCAGACGGTGCGTATCCGGGATCGCTACGATGCCAGTGTGCCAACGGTGGTGGGGCCGGTTTCCAGAACCAAACCAGTGTTTGTCGAAGATGCGAAGTTTTTGCGCCAGCAAACCAACCAGCCGATTAAATGGGCGCTGCCAGGTCCGATGACGATGATCGATACCTTGTATGACGATCACTATCACAGCAGGGAAAAACTGGCGTGGGAATTTGCCAAAATCCTCAATCAGGAAGCCAAAGAACTGGAAGCCGCCGGGGTTGATATCATTCAGTTTGATGAACCGGCTTTTAATGTGTTTTTTGATGAAGTGAATGATTGGGGCATCGCGGCGCTGGAGCGCGCCATTGAAGGTCTGAAATGCGAAACCGCAGTGCATATTTGTTATGGTTACGGCATCAAAGCCAATACCGAGTGGAAAAAAACGCTGGGCTCACAGTGGCGGCAATATGAAGCAGTGTTCCCGAAACTGCAAAAATCCAGCATCGATATTATTTCGTTGGAGTGTCATAACTCCCACGTACCGCTGGAACTGCTGGAACTGATCCGGGGTAAAAAAGTGATGGTTGGCGCCATTGATGTGGCGAGCAATGTCATTGAAACCCCAGAACAAGTGGCGGCAACACTGCGTAAAGCGTTGCAATTTGTGGATGCCGACAAGCTTTATCCATGCACCAACTGCGGTATGGCACCGCTCTCCCGGCAGGTGGCCAGAGGCAAATTGCTGGCACTAAATGCCGGTGCTGACATCGTCCGGCAAGAACTGCTGGCCGCTGCACAAGCATAGTTTTAACACGGAAAAATCGTAGGGACGATAAGCGAAGCGCCATCGGCCAGCTGCCACAGATTAAAAAGTTCACAAAACGAATGTGCGATGGCGCTGCGCTTATCGCACCTACGGGGTTTCTGTTGATGCATGAAAGGTAAACCATCGTTTTAATACGAAAAATCGTAGGGACGATAAGCGAAGCGCCATCGGCCAGCTGCCACAGATTAAAAAGTTCACAAAACGAATGTGCGATGGCACTGCGCTTATCGCACCT
>Ga0115550_1000501_pt1 | contig 32959 bp, 29 predicted proteins | sample COGITO_mtgs_1005_FD_87177 | JGI IMG/M metagenome (GOLD analysis project Ga0115550, IMG submission 87177) | Pelagic marine microbial communities from North Sea - COGITO_mtgs_100511 | ecosystem: Environmental > Aquatic > Marine > Epipelagic | place: Germany:Helgoland, sampling site Kabeltonne...
AATCACACCGCACAGTATAGGGATGAGCTTGATCCAGCCCTTGCAGAACACGGCGGCAATCAGGGTCACCGCCAGCGAGATACCCGCCAGGGTCAAGGCCGTGGTGGGCGGAACTACCTGCTCGGCACCGGCACGTCCCATCGCCATGTTGCAAGCGACCTGGGCCACCGAGAGGCCGATCACCATGATCACGGGGCCAATCACCACAGGGGGCAGCAGCTTGTGCACAAAGCCCATGCCACGCACGCGAATGAGTGCCGCCAGGATAAAATACATGAAACCGGCGGCAAACAGGCCAAACATGGTGGACGGCAGTCCCCAGGTCTGGGTGGCGTAAATGATGGGGGCGATGAAGGCAAAGCTGGAACCGAGGAAAATCGGAACCTGGCGGCGAGTGCAGAGCTGGAACAGCAGGGTTCCCACACCGGCGCCAAGCAGGGCCATGGAGGGGTTCAGTCCGGTGAGCAGGGGCACCAGAACCATGGCACCGAAGGCGACAAACAGGATTTGCAGCCCGGCGACACTTTGCTTGACTAAGGAAAACATGGATGTCCTTAATTTTTTGATAACTGACAGGGATATTTGACACTTTTCAGTTATCACAAGACTTTTTCAAGGCACGAAACGAGCCATAAGGCGTCACTTGTTACCTTTTACTGCTTGGGGAGGGCATGAAACTGGCTTTTTAGGCGGGATTCGTTGCTACAAGCATCGAGTATGCGATTTTACGCACTTTTGTGGCAGACGCCAATCGTTTTTCCTTCATGATTATTGTGTTCATGGTCAAAAGTTCCGCCATCAGGGGGCGCTCTATAATGGATCCTGTGAATCAAGATGGACAAGGAGTCCCCATGTCACAGCCCCCATTCAAAGCCAGCCAGCGCAGATTGCTGATCGGCTCGGCTATCGCACTCGCCCTGTTTGCGAACCCGTTCAGTTATGATTTCACCCACAATGAGTGGCAAATGAATCAGGCCTATGCCAAGTCCTGCTTTATCGCCGGCACCCGCATAACGATGGCCGATGGCTCCATCCGCCCCATCGAAACGCTCCGGGCCGGTGAACAGGTGCAGGATCAGCACGGCGGCAGCAACCGGATCCTGGCGGTCGAACGGGTCATACTGGGCAAGCGCAGGCTCTACGGGATCAACCATCTGCCTCCATTCTTTACCGCTGAGCACCCTCTGCTGACCACTCGGGGCTGGGCGGCCATCTCACCCGCCATGACCCGAACCGAAAACCCGCAACTGACGGTGTTGCCGCTATTTACCGGCATGCAGATAGTGTGTCGCCCGGTACCTGTCATGGTGACAGGCAATCTGGCCCTGCAACCCCAACCGGAATTACTGCTGGTTGAGTCACTCTGCTGGATCGAGGCGCCTCCCACTACCGCGCTCTTCAATCTGCTGCTCGATGGCAACCACAGCTACATCGCCAATGAGCTGATCGTTCACAACAAAGATGGCGGGGGCAGCAACAGCGGTGGAGGCAGCAACAGCGGCGGTGGCAGCAACAGCGGCGGTGGCAGCAACAGCGGCGGTGGCAGTAACAGCGGCGGAAGCAGCAACAGCGGCGGAGGCAGCAACAGCAGTGGAAGCAGCAACAGCAGTGGAAGCAGCGACAGCGGTGGTGGCAGCAACAGCAGTGGAAGCAGCGACAGCGGTGGTGGCAGCAACAGCAGTGGAAGCAGCAACAGCGGCGGTGGCAACGATAGCGATGGGGGCCGCGATGATAGTGGCAGCCAGGGCGAGCATGCTGGCGGTGAGCGACATGGCAGTGGTGAACAACACGCAGGTGGCGATCACCATGGCGGGCGCGGGTTTGGCAATGGCATTGATGACAACGGTATGGATGCCGTTGATGCCAACGGCAACAAACTCAGAGGCGATGGCACCATCGATGACAACGGGGTGGATGCCGTCGATGCCAACGGCAACAAACTCAGAGGCGATGGCACGGTCGATGACAACGGTGTAGATGCCGTCGATGCCAACGGCGGCAACAAACTCAGAGGTAATGGCACGGTCGATGACAACGGTGTAGATGCCATCGATGCCAACGGCAACAAACTCAGGGGCGATGGCACGGTCGATGACAACGGGGTGGATGCCGTCGATACCAATGGCAACAAACTCAGGGGCGATGGCACCATCGATGACAACGTGGTGGATGCCGTTGATGCCAACGGCAACAAGCTCAGAGGTGATGGCACGGTCGATGACAACGGCGTGGATGCCGTCGATACCAATAGCAACAAACTCAGGGGCGATGGCACGGTCGATGATCGCCAGAAAGTGCTTACCGATGAGCAGGAGCGTGCGCTGCTCAACAACGGTTTTCGCCAACAGGGGCAACCATGATGCGCTATCTGCTACCACTCCTCCTGCTCGGCCTCGCTGGCTGCGCCACGGTCGACACTCCGCCGCTTTACCATCAGATGGATAAGGCAGATGTTCAACTGGCCAATCAGGCCCTCGCCAAGGCACTGGAAACCCGCACCAAAGGGCAAAGCCTCACCTGGTTCAATCCAGCCAACCGTCACTCGGGCAGCGTCACGCCGCTGCGTACCTTCCGCCATGCCAGCGGGGAGTGGTGTCGCGACTATCGCGAGCAACTCTATATCGGCAAGATGAGCCAGCAGTGGCAGGATACCGCCTGCCGCAATCAGGAAGGGCGTTGGCGGCCACTGCGAACTTAGTGCATGCCACGGGAATAAACGAAAGGGGGTAGCAGCGCTACCCCCTTGTCATCTTTACTGCCCCATGATCTGGTCAGTGGATCCGTGGTTATACCCGGCGATAAGGCAGGTAGAGCGGCTCCCACATGTGGCTCAGTATGTGCTGCTGCAGATCCTGCCCGATCAGCGGGTGGGACGGATCCTTGCGCACTATGTCTTTGAGCACGGCGGTCGCCACGTGGACAGAGATATTGCGCAACTCGCGAATACGCGGATAGACGGAGCCCTGGGCCAGATCCTCCTCGTTCACGCACTCGGCCAGCGCGAAAGCCGCCGTGGTGAAGATATCCGGGCTGATTTCGCTCAGCTGGCTGACGATGGCCGCCAACCCCACGCCCGGGAAGATGAAGACGTTGTTGCCCTGTCCGATGCGGTAACTCTTGCCCTCGTAGTGCACATCATTGAACGGGCTGCCGGTGGCAACGATCGCCTTGCCCTGACTCCAGCGGTAGATGTCTTCCGGCAGCGCCTCGCAGTTGGCGGTCGGGTTGGAAAGCGGGAACACCATGGGGTGAGCACAATGTTTTTGCATCAGCTGGATGTGCTCCTCCTTGAAGGCGCCACCGGCGCCGCTGGTCCCCAGCAGCACAGTGATGGGCACATGACGCAACACGTCCATCAGATTGGCCTTGCCGGGGGCTTCGGTATCCCAGCCCGCCAGCAACAGACCCGGCTTGGCGTAACGACGCTTGTACTCGTCGAGCCCTTCACGGTTGTCGCACACCAGCCCCTGGGTATCCAGGATATAGATGCGATCGCGGGCCGCCTGGGGATCCAGCCCTTCACGGATCATGCCTGCGCAGATCTGATCTGCCACCCCTACCCCACCGGCGCCCGCGCCGTAGACCAGGTAGTTCTGCTGACCCAGGGTTTCCCCTTTCACCTTGACCGCCCCTATGATGCCAGCCAGCACAACGGCGCCCGTGCCCTGAATGTCATCGTTGAAGGAGGGCAGCGCCTGCTGGTAACGGGAGAGATTGTTGAAGGCGTTGGATTTGCTGAAGTCTTCCCACTGCAAGACGGCGTTCGGGAAGTGGCGCTTGACCCCTGCCACGAACTTTTCGATGAAGTCGTCGTACTCCTTGCCACGGATCCGTCTGTGAGGCTGACCCAGATACATGGGGTCATCCAGCAGGGCCTGATTGTCAGTGCCCACATCCAGCGCGATGGGTAGGCAGCAAGCGGGGTGAATACCGGCCGCCAGGGTATAGAGGGAGAGTTTGCCGATGGGAATGCCCATGCCGCCCACCCCCTGATCACCGATCCCCAGGATCCCCTGGCTGTCGGTTACCACGATAATGCGCACCGACTTGGCGTCCAGATGACGAGCCAGAGAGCCCATGTCCTCGACGTTTTTCGGGGTGATATAGAGGCCGCGCGCCTTCTGGTAACGGTGGCTGAACTCCTGACACGCCTTGCCGACGGTCGGGGTATAGATGATGGGGGTCATCTCCTCCACGTGACGGGACAAGAGGGCATAGAAGAGGGTTTCGTTGCGATCCTGCAAGGCACGCAGGTTCTGGTACTTCTCGATGTCGCTGCAGGCGCTCAGAAATCCCTGATACACCCGCTCCAGCTGGGCTTCAAAGGTTTGCACCTGAGGAGGCAGCAGGCCGTCAAGATCGAAGTCGGCGCGCTCCTGTTCGGTGAAGGCGGTGCCCTTGTTGAGATTGCGATCGTTGAGCAGGTCAGTGCCTGTCAGTGCAACGGGGCGAAAATCCTGTCCCTGTGCATCTTTCCACAGCAGATATTGTCCGGTAGCCATAGTCATTCTCTTTGATTTACGTGAAGTTGCCGTTCGGCAGGAGAGCAAGACTCATAATGAAATCAATCATATGACGTTTAATCTTTCGGTTTTGTGAGCTTGGGCATACCCTGCGGCCAAAATACCAAGCCAAAGTGACACTCAGCCAGTGTTGCGACAAATGGACAAAAGTCATGCTAGGATTGCGGCCATTCTGACCATCCTTCACTGTCCACCAGCCAAGAGTGGTTTCTATATTGTTGATAGCCAAGCTTATTTCTCTGCGTCTTATACTGCCGGTCTTGCTGTTGCTGACCATGTCGAGTCCCCCCGCCCTGGCCACGCCGCCCAGGGTGCTCAACATCATAGTCGGTGAATGGCCCCCTTTCGTCTCGGGGCAATCGAAACACTACGGCCCCGTGGCTCACCTCATCAGTGATCTGTTTCAGGAGGCGGGCTATAGCGTCAGATATCACTTTGCCCCCTGGGGCCGGGTCTATTCACTGGCGGCAGCCAGCCAGCTCTATGACGCCACCGCCGTCTGGATGTACAAGCCGGAACGGGAGAAGGACTTTCTGTTCAGCGAGCCGGTATTGCAGGAGCAGTTTGTCTTCTTCTCTCTCACGTCACGGAAGTTGAACGCCGAGCGACTGGCACAGATTGCCGGTTTGCGTCTGGGGGGCGACATCGCCTACAGCTACGGGCCCGAGCTTGATGCCATGGTGGCAGAGGGCAAGGTAAGCCAGCAGCGGGTCACCGACATCAAGCTCAATTTCGGCAAATTGCTGCGCGGTCGTATCGACCTCTATCCTCAGGAGCTCCGGGTCGGCCTGACCGCGCTGCGCAAAGAATTTGATCCGGCCACCGCAGCGACCATCACCCACAGCCAGACACCCTTTTTGCAAAACAACAGCTTCGTGATGTTTCCGCGCAAGATGCCGGGCTCGGCCAGATTGCAGGCCCAGTTCAACCAGAAATTGCAGCAAGCCATCAACAGCGGACGCTATCAGGACTATTTCGATCGACTGGAACGAGGGGAGTACTGAGATCGGGACCAGCCCCGATCTCAGTGGCACGGCTCAACGACCATCCGGCTTGTCGAGCTGCTCCTTGACCTCTTCAAACCAGAGTCTGTGGTGCTGCCTGGCCCAGCTCTCGTCCACATAGCCGCTCTTCATACCCTCCAGCGCCCCTTCTGTTCCCACAGTCCCTATGTAGATGTGACCAAATGAGGCGGCAATCAGCCCGATGGCACCGATCCCGTGCAACAGGTTGCTGGCTGCCATCACTTCCCGGGTCTGACCAAACAGGGGGAAGTCGAGCACCAGCCCTGTGATGCAGACCAGCAGGCCCGCACTGCACAGCAGCCAGAACCACACCTTCTCCCCCCCGTTGCAAAACGCCGCATCCGGATGCTTGCCATTGGGCAAGATGCCCCCACCCTGGCGGAACCACTCCCAATCCACCCGGGTCGGCAGATTGTGGCGCAACCATTTGAGGATCATCACCAGCAGCCCCAGCACGAACAGAGGCCCCAGGTAGTTGTGCATCAGCTTGGCGCCCTGAATAGCGGCCCCCCACACCCCATCCCCGAACGGGCGGATCACAAACTTGCCATAGAGCAGGATCAGGCCACTCAGGGCAAGCAGCAGAAAAAGCGCCGCCGTATACCAGTGCAGGGCACGTTCAAACGGGGTCCAGCGCAGCACCTTGCGACCGGTGCGAGGATGAGCCAGCTTGAGCTGGCCTGCCCACAGGTAGAACAGCAGCAAGGCAAGGACGGAACCACCTATGGCCAGAGCACCGAACGGTGAGACCCAGGTATTACGAAGGGTACGCCACTGTTCACCGGTCACATTGATCAGCACGCCGTGTTCGGCGCCCCTGGAGGTGGTGATGCCCACCTCTCCCCCCTTAACGGCACGCCAGTAGTCGGCGCCAGCAAAGCCTACCGTCTCTTTTTCGGCATCGGCGAAACCGGGCGCACTGAACAGCAGCAAGGCCGTCAGCAGCGCTGTCAGCCAGTGTTTCATTGGCCGCCCTCCTGCTTGCCAAGCTTGAGCCCCTTGCCTCTGCCATCGCGCGGCTGGCTGGCGTCATGGAACAGATCCTGCTCATCCCCACCCCAGGCGGCGTGAGGGGCCCCGCGATAAGCGACCCGCTCGCGGAAGATGTCGGAGATCACCTGCGCATCACCGGCCAGCAATGCCTTGGTGGAGCAGAGCTCGGCACACATGGGCAGCTTGCCCTCGGCGATGCGGTTGGCGCCGTACTTCTGGCGCTCCGCCTCGCTGTGGTCCTCCTCCGGGCCACCGGCGCAGAAGGTGCACTTGTCCATCTTGCCCCGCTCCCCAAAGGCGCTGCTCTTGGGAAACTGGGGGGCACCGAACGGACAGGCAAACAGGCAGTAACCACAACCGATGCAGAGATCCTTGTTGTGCAGCACTATGCCGTCATCTGTGTGGTAGAAGCAGTCGGCCGGGCAGACCGCCATGCAGGGGGCGTCGGTGCAGTGCATGCACGCCACCGAGATGGAAGTCTCCCCTGGCAGACCGTCGTTGAGGGTCACCACCCGGCGACGCTGTATGCCCCACTCCAGGGCATCGTCGTTCTCGTTCTTGCACGCCGTCACACAGCCGTTGCACTCGATGCAGCGCTTGGTGTCACACATGAATTTCATTTTGGCCATGGGGTCAGGCTCCTACTTTGCGAAAACGGCACAGGGTGACCTTGGTCTCCTGCATCTGGGTGACAGGGTCATAACCATAAGTGGTGACTATGTTGACCGACTCCCCCAGCACATAAGGGTCAGACCCTTCCGGATATTTGGATCGCAGATCCTTGCCTTCGAAGTGACCGCCGAAGTGGAACGGCATAAAGGCCAGCCCCGCTTTCACCCGTGGGGTCACCAGCGCCTTGACCAGCACCCGCCCCCCTTCTGGCCCCTCCACCCACACATCCTGACCGTCACGCACGCCAACGTCGTTGGCATCCGCCGGGTTCATCTCGACAAACATCTCCTGCTGCAACTCGGCGAGCCAGGGGTTGGAGCGAGTCTCGTCGCCGCCCCCCTCGTACTCCACCAGACGGCCGGAGGTGAGGATGATGGGGAACTCTTTGCTGACGTCCTTCTCCTGAATGGAGGCGTACTGGGTCGGCAAGCGCCACAGGCTCTTCGAATCAGGCCAGGTGGCGTAGTCGGCCAGCAGATCCCGGCGCGGGGTGTAGAGCGGCTCGCGGTGCTTGGGCACCTGATCAGGGAAGGTCCACACCACGCAGCGCGCCTTGGCGTTGCCGTAGGGCACGAAGCCGTGCTGGATGGCCACCCGCTGGATGCCGCCGGACAGATCCGTCTTCCAGTTCTTGCCCTCGGCTTCTTTCTTCTCGGCCTCGGTCAGCTCATCCCACCAGCCAAGCTGCTTCATCAGGTCGGCGGTGATCTCGGGATAGCCATCCTCCACCTCGCTCCCCTTGGGCCAGGAGTCTTCGGCGAGCAGTGACACGCCCTGATACTCGATGCCGAAACGGGCGCGGAAACCACCGCCTCCTTCCGAGACCGGAATGCTGGTGTCGTAGAGGATGTGGCTGCCGGGATGCTTCATCTCGGGGGTGCCCCAGCAGGGCCAGGGCAGACCATAGATCTCGCCACTCACGGGGCCGCCTTCGGCCTTGAGGTTGGTCTTGTGGAAGGTGTGCCAGTTTTGCTGGTGCGCCTTGAGCCGCTCCGGGCTCTGGCCTGTGTAACCCACGCTCCACATGCCGCGGTTGTACTCGCGGGTGATGTCTTCCAGCAGCGGCTCGTTGTTCTCCACCTTGATGTGCTTGAACAGCTCATCGGCAAAGCCGAGCTTCTTGCTCAGCAGATACATGATCTCGTGGTCGACCTTGGATTCGAACAGCGGCTCGATCACCTTGTCGCGCCACTGCATGGAGCGGTTAGTGGCGGTAACGGAACCATAGGTCTCGAACTGGGTGGTGGCCGGCAGCAGGTAGACGCCGTCGGTGCGATCGTTCATGACGGCGGCGACTGTGGGATACGGGTCGACAATCACCATCATGTCGAGCTTTTGCATCGCCTTCTTCATTTCCGGGCCGCGAGTCTGGGAGTTGACCGCATGGCCCCAGTAGAACATGGCGCGGATGTTGGAGCCCTGCTCGATGAGATCGGCGTTCTCCAGCACTCCGTCCACCCAGCGGGAGACCGGAATGCCGTTGTTGTTCATCGGCAGCTTGCCGTTGTAGGCCTTGTTGTCGAAGCGGGCCTTGATCCACTCGTAATCCACATCCCACACCCGGGCCCAGTGTTTCCAGGAACCCTCTTCCAGCCCGTAGTAGCCGGGCAGGGAGTCGGAGGTGACGCCAAAATCGGTGGCACCCTGCACGTTGTCGTGACCGCGGAAGATGTTGGTGCCCGCCCCGCTCTTGCCCACGTTGCCGAGGGCCAGTTCGAGGATGCAGTAAGCGCGAGTGTTGTTGTTGCCTGTGGTGTGCTGGGTACCGCCCATGCACCAGACCACGCAGCCGGGGCGGTTGTCGGCCAGCAGCTTGGCAGCGCCATAGACCTGCTGTTCGTTGAGGCCGGTCACCCGCTCCACTTCCGCAGGCGTCCAGCGCGCCACCTCTTTTTGCACCTCGTCCATGCCAAAGACGCGGGTACGGATGAACTCCTTGTCTTCCCAGCCGTTCTTGAAGATGTGCCAGAGCATGCCCCAGATAAAGGCGACGTCGGTGCCCGGGCGCAGGGAGAGGTACATGTCCGCCTTGGCGGCGGTGCGGGTACGGCGCGGGTCGACCACCAGGATCTTGCAGCCGTTGCGCTCTTTCGCCAGCAGTATGTGCTGCATGGCGACCGGGTGGGCCTCCGCCGGGTTGGAGCCGATAAACATGATCGACTTGCTGTTGTGCATGTCGTTCAGGCTGTTGGTCATGGCGCCGTAACCCCAGGTGTTGGCAACCCCGGCGACCGTGGTGGAGTGGCAGATCCGCGCCTGGTGATCCACGTTGTTGGTACCCCACAGGGACGCCATCTTGCGAAACAGGTAGGCCTGCTCGTTGGAGTGCTTGGCAGAGCCGAGCCAGTAGACGCTGTCAGGGCCGGACTCCTTGCGCAGGCGCAGCACCTCGTTGCCCACCTCTTCAATGGCCTGTTCCCAGCTCAGGCGCTGCCACTTGCCGCCCACCAGCTTCATCGGGTACTTGAGGCGACGCTCGCCGTGGCCGTGCTCGCGCAGGGCCGCCCCTTTGGCGCAGTGACCGCCAAGGTTGAAGGGGTGATCAAAGGCTGGCTCCTGACCGGTCCAGACGCCGTTCTGCACCTCGGCATAGACGCCGCAACCCACAGAGCAGTGGGAACAGATGGTGCGCTTCACCTCGACCGGCACGTCAGCGGCCACGGTCTTGGCCTCGGCCCGCTGCATCATGGCCGGGGCCAGCCAACCGGCGGCCACGGCACCACCGGCCACCAGACCGGAGTTGACCATAAAGGCGCGGCGGGTCAGCCCCTGACCGCGAACGGCTGCATTATTTTGCAAGCTGCCCTGCTCGCCCGCTTGGGGCTGCTCGGCACGTTTCGTCAGTTTCATGAGATCTCCTTCACTGATCCGGCTCAGTCGGTGCCGCGCAGGGTGCGATAAAAGTCGTGAACATGGGGGGTCTCCCGATAGCCCTTGTCAGGCTCGGTGTCGTGGGTCAGCACCTCTTTGCCCACCACCCGGCCGGTGGCACCGGCCAGCACGCCTATGGTGGCGACCACGCCCACCCCTTTGATCAGATTGCGTCGGGACGGGTCTTTCAGCTTTTCATCGCTCATCTTTCTGTGACCTCTGTTTTTGTTATGGCCAGCAGCACAGTGCCAGCGTCGCTATCAGTGAGTGGGAGCCGCGTCATGGCAGCGTTACCACAGGACTACCAAATGGCAGGCGCAATTCGTTTTCCAGCTTGAAGAAATCTTCGGCAAGCGCCCCGACCGCCCGGTAGAAGCTGCCACCCTTCGCCTGTTGCTGATCGCGGCAGCAGGCGAGACCCCAGGGGGCAAGGTGGCGCTCATAGAAGCGGTTGCGATCCGGGTGCTGCTCGGCAATCAGTACCGCCATCACCTCACAGAGGGCGGCCAGATGATCTTCCGGCTCGCACACCCCGCTCTGGCGCTCGAAACCCAGCGACTGCAGATCGGCGCGCAGCACTGCCAGCGGCAGCTCCATCAAGGAGCCGGTGAGATACCAGGAGGCAAACGGCACTATTTCACCGCGCCCCAGCCCGATAAAGAGATCCTGATACTCCTCGGCAAGCTCATTCTCGTGGTGGCTGCTGGCCGCCAGCTGCACCAGCCCCAGCCCTCTGGCAAAGGGGCCCTGCATGGCCTGCAACCCTTGCAGCCAGGCGAGCTGTTCGCCACGGGGGGCGGCGCGCCACAGGCTCGCCAGCAGGGCGTAGAGATCGGCGCTGCTCTGTTCCAGTTCGGTCATGGTCAGTTCGCCTGCGTTGTCATTGAGTTGTTGATTCATCACAGGCCCCTCACACCTTGAGCTGGGAGACGGGATCCGCCGCCAGCGCTGCAAACACATCCTTGACCCGGCAGTCCTCACACATCAGCAAGCGCTGGGCTGCCTCGTTCTGAAAATGGGAGTGACCGGCCAGTTTTTGCTGGATGCGGCGGATCATCGAGGCGGGCGCGAACGGCTTGCCACAACGAATGCAGCAAGCGGCCTCTTCGGCTTTCAGGCTCTGCACGGCGCGGCGCGCCTCGGGCACGGGTTGCAGACGAGGCGCAAGGACGATGGCCTGCTCGGGGCAGGCCTTTTCGCACATGCCGCACTGGATGCAGTCCTGCTCGATAAAGTTGAGGCCAGGCGTGTGTCCCACAGAGTGGAGGGCGCGGGTCGGGCAAACCGCCACGCAGCCCATGCAGAGGGTGCAGTCAGCTTCTTTCAGTTCCACGCTGCCGTAAGGAGCGCCGTGGGGCACCGCCAGCGGCTCGCGGCTTCCCTCGTTGGCCTGCCAGAGGGCATCGAAGGCGGCAAACAGGTTCTCCCGCTTATCCCCCTTGAGCGGCTTCTCCAGCAGGGCAATGGCTGGCTGGTCGGAAACAGGCTCACCAGCATCTACGTCAAACAGGGCAATGCGATCGGCAGAGAGACCGGCGCCCGCCAGCAGTACGGCAGCGCTCGCCAGTTCCCGCTCAACCAGCGCACGGACGCTTTCGGGGGCATCGTCACCGAGCGCAATGCGCACCGCGCTGGCGCCATAGGCGAGGGCGGCGAACCAGCTCTCGATGCCTAAGCTCGCGCTCTCCTCCACCCAGACCGGCAGCCAGTTGGCGGGCAGGCGGGTGAGTGCGGCTTCCACCCATTCGCGCTCGCTTTCACCGGCGATCAGCAGCTGAGGCGCTTCGCCGCCCGCCTCCCGGTAGTGCTTGAGCAGGCGAAACAGGTAGTCGCCACTGGTGTTGGCATCGGGCTGGTGATAGGCAATTGCCCCGGTCGGACAGGCAGTGGCACAGCTGCCAAAGCCCTGACAGAGATGGGGATCGATCTGGATGCGACCATTGATGGGCTTGAGGGCATCGGTCGGGCAGACATCGAGACAGCGGCTGCAACCGGGCACGCCGCGGGCGGTAAAGGCGCAGGCCTCTTGGTCGAGACGAAAATAACGCGGCTTGTCGAAGATACCGGTCAGCGCACAGAGATCGGCAAGCCGTTCGGCCAGCCCTTGGTCATCGGCCAGATGCAGATAGCCGACCGGTGGGCGCTCCAGTGCAAAGAGCGGAGCGAGGCCCAGATCGGCCACCAGATCAAAGCGTGGCTCGCGTGGCTGTTCACTAACAGCAGCCGCTTGTTGTGGAAAGCAGAGCGCCGCCAGATCAACCCGCTCCCCCTGACCATTGAGGCCGGTGAGCTGAAACTGCCCCAGATACCCTGTCAGGCTCGGCTCGCGCAGGGTCAGTGCCGCGAAGGATGCGGTCGCATCAAAAATGGTCTCGAGATCTGCCGCCTTGGCATTGTGAACCGATTCGGTCACCAGCAGGGTGGGCTTCACCCCGGCAGGCAGCAGGCTGGCAGCGCGGCGAATGCGATCTTCCGGGCCGACCAGCAGCAGGCGCCCCCGACTCTGGTAAGAGACAGTGGCCGGGATCAGGTTATCTGTCTTGACCGTATGCTGCAGCGCATAGGCACGGGCACGGCTGTTGCGATCGCCATGCTGCTCACTGCGCCCCGCGCGACCCTCATAAAGGGGCGAGGTTGAAATTGGTAGTTCGATGCTCACATGCACTCCTGTGCGCGCCACCTCATGGGATGGGGCGCTTGTTGGTCTACCGGGAGAGCAAGAGCCGAGCCAACTCCCCCGGAAAAAAAGTAACTGACAGGGAGTCAGGATCCTGAAGGTTCCATTCCATCACCCTTGGCTGGGACATTTTGTCCATCACAGGAAACCAAAATGTCCCGATTGTCGGTGAGGGTTTGAGAATGGTTATCAGCCAGCTCGGGCGACTCGTCGGTGGCAGCGACGCTGGCATCCGAAGCCGGTTCAGCGGATCCGGTGGCCGGATTGGCCGATTCGCTGTCAGGGGCGGTCACCTGCTCCACCAGCCAGTTGCGCAGCCCGGCGGTCAGGGCTGCGGGCAGCAATTCGGGCTGGCTGAAATCCTGGGTGTAGTCGTCGAGCCCATCCGGCTTGTGAGTGCGAAACATGGCTCGCAGCGCCTCCTTGTCGGGAAGTTTGGCCTTGCCCGGCTGGGCCGTTTTCAGCTGCGGATCGCCACTCTCAGCCCCTTCGATGGCAAGCGGTTCGTCACTTCCCTTGTCAGTGCTGACTACGGGGCTATCCAGCGCACTATCTGGAATTTCACCTTCACCACTGCCTTCGATGGGGGCGACAACAGCCTCGGGAATGGCCTCTTCCCTCGGCTGCAACACCTGATGCTTGCGCGCCTCACTCTTGCGAGACGACCAGCGCTTGAGGAACTCACTCATGGGCGCTGTTTCCGGCGTCGCTGCCACGCTCGCGGCCATCGGGGCCGGTGGCCTTGACGGCGCCGCAGCTGGCTTGATCTCGACTATCGACACCCAGCAGATCCTGCGCCCGCCCCTTGCCCTTCTTGCCCTTGCGACGGGCCTCCAGCAGCTCGCCGTGGCGACCGATAAAGGCCTCCACCCAGGCTTGCAGCGCCTCAGGCAGCGGGCAGGAGAGCACCTGCCGCTCGCCATCCATATAGGCGGCGGCCACGGTCTGGCTCAGGGTCAGGCCATCGGCCACAAAGCCATTGTCCACGCGGCTTCCGGTGACAAAGAGGCGGGGCGAGCCGGAGCTCAGGTTAAAGCGATAATCCCCTCGCTCATCGCGAAACAGGGTAAGGGGCAGCGCACCGGCAGCCTCCGGTTCAGCGGGGTGGAGCGCCGCTATCTCGAAACGGCGGCTCTGCCAGCGGCCAACCTGACTGTCGATGGCCTTTAACTCCAGCTGCAGCCAGCGCTGCGGGGAGAGGGGTTTGGTTGTCTCTTGCACTGTCACGGCTCCCATCAGAAGGTCTCTACCGGGCCGCCCTCCCCCCTGCTTAGCCCCTATCGGGGCGGATCAGAGCAGGAGATTCATGGCGGCCACGGCCATCAATGGGATAAGACATAGCAAGAGTGGGGCCAAGGTGGGATATGGTTTTGCTTCAAGATAGGCAGGATACCCAGCCGTTCCAATACGCGATAGTTCGACTGCGCTTCGCTATTCTAACCTACAGTCTTAGATTACTTTTCACGCATATAACTGATGCTTGATAAAAGTCCATCATCAGAAAAGGCAAAGCAATATTGTATTCCACCTTTAATATATCTGATATTTTCATGTAGCTTCTTGCCAGCAATTACTCGGGATTCAACCACCCTATCAGGATCACCCCAAATCATTTCAATTTCTTTTCTATTCATCGCCCATGACAAGTTATCCTCCAGATGTTCAGAGTAATGATTAAAGCCATCCTTTCCATCAGCAAATAATACAATCTGGTCTAGAATAAAAGCATTATCAGAACACATTGCTCGTATAAAGAAACCCCTATTACTATTTTCGATATAAAGTTCATTGTCGCTTATATATTTTGACTCAAAGTCGAAGCCATTTTTATATAATTGATTTTCAGTGAATGACATCCCAATGGATGTGACTTTACTAAAATCACAGAAAAATGGCACGTCAGTATCCGCCAACCTATTCTCACAACCAGAAAGTTTTAAATATTTCTCTTTATATTCTGCTCTACTAGGAATTTTTATCCCATAAGGACACAGCGCATTATTAATTTGCTCTATTATGTCGACCGAGTCATCTACAGCGTTCATTACCAACCCTTCAAAAATAGAATACGTAGGAAGTATCGAGTAATTACCCTCTGAATTTAGAATAACTATTTCTGACTCAGAGAATGAGCGCATATTCTCTGAATGAAAGAAACCCAACAACTCACCATCTTGCAATTCCAAAACATATGTTATCTTGGCATTCATTTTATTTGCACGAGCAATTTCAGCTAAAGTTTCCTCAGTCTGACATTCATATTCTGAAAAATAGCTATGATTTAATAGAGGAATAGATGATGGCTCATCGATTGCTTTGATCTGAAAAAAATCAAACAATAACTCTTTCAGAGGATCATCCTCTTTTTCAAAAAAAATATCAGACAAAATTTTTAATTCTATAGAACTGCTATCAGCATTTAATAAATTTCTATAAAACGCTTTATTGCTTTTCATGTCAGACAATACCCTATTATCTAAAAATTGATATCAACAGCTAACGAACGTACTTTGGATTACTTCTGTTCATCAACAGTCACACTCGCAGTTAACTCGGGTCAGTTCCTAGCCACACATAAATATATAAAATTTAAAAAACAACATCACTTAGCTCTAAGTCACCATATAAATTATGCTTCACCTGTTTTACTTTTAAGTGTCTAAGGTCTTCGCTTGACTGAATAGAATTTATTATTAGCTTTTTATGGCCTTCGCTAGCATCATATCCCAACACCACCGTATCAAAAGCATCAGCAGGGATTTTTTTGAGGCACACCTCATGATAATCGCTAAATAAATGAGCCAGCTCACTTATATTATTTAAATCACTATTAATGACACTTCCACATTTTATCTCACAACTCTGAAGGGGGATGACTATTCTAACCTCCTCCTCATATCGCCATTTTTCCGCCTTGGAGAAAATCAACCCCTGGATTAAATTTTGCAAGTTAGCGCCATTATTTAGCAAGTTTCTATATATAGATAATGGATGTGACAAATCAGAAACCTGATAGTTACTTATTGGCTCTCCATTTAAACGCCAACTCCCTTTAAAATAAGTAATTGTCGCCCTACTTTCAGTAGCGTATGTAACCTCTTTAGGAGGGTTGATTTTGAAAAACGGATGATCTTCTTTGAACGTAATCGCTATGCCTTTCCCCTCAGACGCATAATGAGTCCACATCAGTTCGTTAGTTACACTTTTACATAAAGAAAAAACGCCTATGTAGCAACTAATCGCCTCCAACAAAACTTTATTAAACGTTTCCACTGAGGTTGTAAATTGATCTTTATCATACTCATCCATTGAGTTAAAACCAGTCTGTACTTTAATCATTTGAGGAAAAGCATCACCATATCTAAGACCTGTAGGCATCAAGTAATAGTTAATCAACTCATCTTCATTTGGTATATATGAATGATCATGTTGCATCTTACTGTGCTGTTTTTTAGCCCACTCAATATCAGCAGGAGAAAACCTATTAAAGTAAGGCAACATTTTAGACTCACTCCCTTTATCATTAAGAAATTTAGGTTGAGTAAATCTAAATAGCTCGTCTAATAAAAAGCTATGTCTTGGCATATTACATTTATTAACTTCGTCACTTATCAATCCATAATATTTAACTAACACTTGTCCCCCTAAAACCATGCAAAACGAAACTTACTATTTAATAATAGGCACTCAAGATTCTTATGTTTATAGAATGAACGAGTTTTGTCCAGCGAAGTTTACATTCGAAAGATAGATATGAAATATCAGATCCAATCTGATAAATATACTTGCCAAGACCAGCATTCAACCTCTCCTCTTAGATGGAACAAAACTTGCTGTATCCCTCCCCTTAGATCCCGGCAACCGGTCGCGAGGGGCCCATGACACCGACCTTTATCAAAAGCAATGCTGCCGCCCAGCTCACCATGGCCGTCGAGGTGATGGATGAACAGGGACAGCTGCAAACCCGCCACATCGCCTGTGAGCGGCCACTGACGGTCTACCTCAACTGGAAGGAGATAGTCACACTGATGACGCTGGGTGCCCGCCCCGAAGCGCTGGTGCTGGGTTACCTCAAGAATCAGGGCTTTATCGAGGATATTTCGGCCATCGAGTCGGTGATCGTCGACTGGGAGAGCGAGGCCGCTGCCGTGGTGAGCAGCCAGCAGGCCGCCGATCTCGACCAGTCGCTGGAGAAGAAGACGGTCACCTCCGGCTGCGGTCAGGGCACCATGTATGGCAGCGTGATGAAGAAGCTCGAAGGGGTGGTCTTGGCGGCGCCTGAGCTTAAACAGAGCACCCTCTACGCCCTGCTCAAGGCGCTGTCGGCCCATAACGAAACCTACAAGATGGCGGGGGCTGTGCATGGCTGCGCCATCTGTCGCGGCGCTGAGATCCTCTCCTTTGTCGAGGATGTGGGGCGCCACAATGCGGTGGATACCCTGGCGGGTGAGCTCTGGATGCGCGGCGAGGCTGGCCACGACAAGATCTTCTACACCACAGGGCGACTCACCTCGGAGATGGTGATCAAGGTGGCGCAGATGGGCATTCCGGTGCTGCTGTCCCGCTCCGGCGTCACCCAGATGGGGCTGGATCTGGCGCGCCAGCTCGGCATCACCATGATTGCCCGCGCCAAGGGGCGCCATTTCGAGGTATTCAGCGGTCACGACCATCTGGTGCTGGACGAGAAGCCGCCGGTGCTGGCGCCCAGTTCGGCTGGTCGCGGGATGCGGGACTAAGCCATGAACGAGTTTATGAACGTGAAGCAGGTGGCGGAATACCTCGATCTCAACGAGAAGAAGGTCTACCAGCTCGCCAACGAGGCGCGTATCCCCGCCACCAAGGCGACCGGCAAGTGGCTGTTTCCCCGCTCACTGCTCGATCGCTGGCTGCTCGGCAGCTGCCACGAGGGGGTGATGAACGACCGGCTGCTGCTGGCGGGATCCGACGACGTGCTGCTGCACTACGCCAGCAGCCGTTTGGCCCGGCAGCTCGGCACCCAGGCACTGGTGGGCTACACCCCGTGCGGCACCCGTCAGGGGCTGGCGATGCTGGCGCGCGGCCACGTGGATCTCTGCGCCATCCACTGGGGGCAGGCCGAAGAGGCCCACCTGCGCCATCCGGCTCTGGTGCAGCAGTATCAGGGCCACCGGCAATGGGTGATAGTGCATGGCTTTCGCCGAGTGCAGGGGCTGGTGCTGCGGCAAGGGCTGCAACCCAGGGAGGCGAAAGAGGCGCTCGACTGGCGCTGGGCCATGCGCCAGGAGGGTGCTGGCAGCCAGCGCGCCCTGCAGGAGTGGCTGCAAACCCAGGGAGAGTCGCTGACCAGGCTGGAACGCACCATCGAGGTCAACAGCGAGCGGGAGCTGGCCGCCGCCATCAGCCGTGGCGATGCCGACGTGGGGCCCGGCGCCCAGAGCACCGCCACCGAGTTTGGCCTCGGCTTTATGCCCTTGTCGCAGGAGTGTTTCGATCTGGTGATGCCGCAGGGGGTCTTCTTTCGCACCCTGCTGCAACAGCTGATCGGCTGGCTGCAATCGCCGGAAGGGCGCGAGCTGGCCGCCCGCCTCGGCGGCTACGACCTGACCCAGAGCGGCAAGCTGGTGTGGAGCCCGCAGTAGCGAAAGAGGCTAGCCCCATACCTTGTGCCGACAGCCCTGACCAGCACGGGCCTGCCACCCTGGCAGGCCCGTCTGTTTTATTACCACCGGCTCTAATGATTGGGCCGGTGCTTACCCTTGCCGTGACTCATGCGCTGCCGAGTCAGGTTCATGCCCCGCCGTGCCAGACTCACGCCCTTCGGCCCCCAGCGCAATGCGCCACCCCTCCAGCTGGCGGGATTCGCTGCCAGCGGGCAGGCGGGCGCGGCTGAGCAGCCGTATGGTAAAGCAGCTTCCTTTTCCCAGGGTGGAGGCCACCACCAACTCCCCGCCCCAGCGGCTGATGATGCGATGGCTCAGAGCCAATCCCAAGCCTGTGCCTGTGGTGCGAGTGGTGAAGAAGGGGTCGAAGATCTTGTCCATGATGGCGGCATCTATGCCGCTGCCGTTGTCGATGACCCGCACCTCGGCCCCTTGCAACTGACCCGCCTCGTCGACCCAGTCGCGGCTCTCGACCCGGATCTCCCCCTGCTCCCCCTGCGCGTGACTGGCGTTGACCAGCAGGTTTATCAGCACCTGCAGCAACTGCTGGCGATCCGCCTCTATGGGTTGCTGGGCCTGCAAGTCGGCCACCAGGTTCACCTGCTGCTGGCGCAGGGCGGAGCGGACCAGGGTCAGGCTCTCTTCGATGATGGGGGTGAGGTGCTGCCAGACGGGCGCCGTCTCGTAGTCGCCGGGGCGGGAGTATTGGAGCAGGCTGCGGGTGATGGCGCGAATGCGCTCGATCTGTGCCAGCACCAGCGCCAGCTCCTCGCTGACGGGGGTGGCGGCCTCCCCCAGCTCCAGTTTCATCAGCTCCACATTCCCGAGGATCACCGCCAAGGGGTTATTGATCTCGTGGGCCACACCGGCGCACAGCTCGCCGAGGGCCGCCAGTTTCTCGCTGATAAGCAGTTGCTGGCGCGCCTGGGTCAGCATATGGATGTGGTGTTCAAGCTCGGCCGTCTTCTGCTTGAGGCTCAAGGTGCGCTCGGCCACCTTTTGCTCCAGCTCGTCGGCGCTGCGGGCCATCTGCTGGCGATGGGCATCCTGCCGGTCCAGCATGGCGTCAAACTGGCGACCCAACTGGGCCAGCTCGTGGTCGGGATCCAAAGCCAACTGCCCTACCCTGGCCGATTTGCCATATTGCACCTGACGCACCACCTTGTGCATCCGCTCTATGGGGGTGAAGAGATCCCGCGCGCCGCGATAGACCAGCAGGCCCGAGAGCAGCAAGAGCAGCACCACGCCTGAGCCCAGCTCCAGCAGATTGGTGAGGTAGGTGCGAATGATGGGCCACTCCAGAAAGCCGACGTAGAGCATACCGATGCGCTCGCCGCCAGCCCCGAGCAGGGGCTCGTAACCGGAGACATACCAGGCATCGTGGACGAAGGCGCGATCGATCCAGAGCTCCCCCCTCCCCAGCACCTGTTCCCGCACCGGCGCCGAGACACGGGTGCCCACGGCTCGGCCCACCTGACGGCTGCTGCTGACCGGCACATTGGTGCTCACCCGCAGATCATCGAGAAACAGGGTGACGGTCCCTAAGCTCCCCTCTGGCAGGGTGTTTTTGGCAAACACCTGGCGCTTGAGCTCATCCACCAGTCGGGTGCTGCCGTTGATAAGCTCACCCCCTTCCAGCACGGCCCAGAGCGATCCATCCCGCCCCATGACAGGGGTCAGGGAGAGGCTGACAAGCCCCCGTGTCTCATGAACCGTGGCGGCTGTCTGTTCCCTGTCCAACACGGCGCGGCTGGCAAGGGCGGGCGAGAGGGCCTGCAACTCCTCACGAGACCAGACCACGAAATGGCTGATGCTGCGCCCGGCGCCGAGGGTGGCGCGCTCCCGGGCCGTCAACTGATCCAGTTCGGCACCACTGCGCAAGCGCAGAAAGTCGAGGTCATAGTTGGCCGCCAGTGGCTTCACCCACTGCTGCAACTCATCGGGCGTCTCGCGCAGTCGCAGTTGAAAAGCCCAGGCATCGCGCAGGTGTTCCAGGTGTTCGGCCTGACGCTGCTGCTGCACACTCACCGCATGGTGGGCCACCCCGAGGTCACCGCGCACATTGGTGAGCAGGTTCTGCCAGCTGTAGGTGAGGGTCCAGTAAAGCGTCAGCCCCATCATGCCCACCAGGGTCAGCATGATGGGCACAGAGGTGAGCAGCAGCAGGCGCCAACGGACTTTTGTTTTCAACCAGCGGGGCAGCAGGCTCAGCGTCATGGTCGCCGCCAGCGGCAGAGGATCAGCAGTTTCATTCGATGGCCCACTCCTTGAACTTGCGCTCCAGGGTCTTGCGCGCCACCCCCAGCACTCGGGAAGCGGCGGACTTGTTTCCTTCAAAACGCTCAACCACTTGCAGGATATGGGCTTTCTCCACCTCCGCCAGCGCCCACTCCAGGGGATATCCCTCTCCCCCCTTGTTCTGATCGCTGGACTGGGCGCTCTGCCAATAGTCGGCGGGGGGCTTGCCCAGCAGCAGGCAGCGCTCGATCAGGTTGCGCAGTTCGCGCACGTTGCCGGGCCAGGGATAGGCCTGCATGGCCACCACGTCCTCGTGGGTCCAGCTAAGCGAGCCCATCCCCATCTCGGCGGTAAGCTGACGGGTGAAGTGGTGCACCAGGGCCGGGATGTCGTCGACGCGATCGCGCAGGGGCGCCACCGGCAGCGCCACCACGTTGAGGCGGTAGAAGAGATCTTCCCGAAAGCGGCCCGCCTCCACCTCGGCTTTGAGGTTGCGGTTGGTGGCGGCGACGATGCGCACATCCACCGACAGCTCGCGCTCGGCGCCGACCGGCCGGATGGCTTTTTGTTCCAGAGCCCGCAGCAGCGACGATTGCATGGCGAGCGGCATCTCGCCTATCTCGTCCAGAAAGAGGGTGCCCTGATGGGCGACCCGAAACAGGCCGTCACGCCCCTTGCGGGCACCGGTGAAGGCCCCCTGCACGTGGCCGAACAGTTCGCTTTCCAGCAGTTCGGGGGCGATGGAGGCACAGTTGAGCGGCACGAAGGCCCCCATGCGGCCGGAGAGCTGATGCAGGGCACGGGCCACCAGCTCCTTGCCGGTGCCGGACTCCCCCTCCACCAGCACGGCGGCGTTGGAGGGGGCCACTCTGGCGATGAGGGTCTTGAGCTCCCGGGTCTTGGCGCTGTCGCCTATCAGGGTGGGCGGGAACAGCTTGCTCACCTCCCGGCGCAGCAGCAGGTTCTCCCGCTCCATCTGGCGGCGCTCTATCACCCTGTCCACCGCCTGCACCATCTGATCCAGATTGAAGGGCTTGAGGATAAAGTCGCTGGCACCGAGTCGCAGCGCCTTGAGGGCGGTATCCATGTCGCCGAAGCCGGTCATGAAGATGATGTCGCTGCGCCGGGTGGCGGGGTCTATGGCCTCGTGCCACTCGATGCCGGAGCGCCCCGGCAGCCGGATGTCGGCGATGATGAGATCGAAATGCAGGCGGCAGCGCAGGGCTTCCGCCTCCTCCACGCTGGCGGCCGTCTCTATCTGGGCGAAGCGCCTGGCCAGCGCCTTGGCCAGAAAGCTGCGCATGCCGGGCTCGTCATCGACGATGAGCAGAGAGAGGGCAGACCAACGGCTGGCGGGTGCAGTCATGAAAAAAGTACCTCAGATTCGACAAGGTTCCGGGATTGTCCCACCGACCTTATAAACTGTGGGACATTTTGTCGCTAACCGGCCCCGAGTGCCAACCTCCTTTATTAAAAGCGACGAGGCCATCACGCAATTAACCCCGTTAACCGACTGTTTTAACATTAAAAACCGCGCTGCTGGCAGTGTGCGGCCAGCTTGGCACCCTGCTTGCTTAGTCCTGCCCTCTCCCCATCACCCGGATACGATGAACATCATGATCACAGGAACCGTGCGCAAACGTCTTGCCCTTGCCCTCTCCACCGCCCTGCTGCTGAGCCTCCCCTTGCTGAGTACCGCCAGCCACGCCGAGAGCGCCAAGGCGCCCATTCGCCTCGCCACCACCACCAGCACGGAGCAGTCCGGCCTGCTGGGCTGGCTGCTGCCCCAGTTCACCAAGGAGACAGGTTATCCGGTACAGGTGATGGCGGCCGGTACCGGCCAGAGCCTGAAGATGGGTGAGAACGGCGACGCGGATCTGGTGATGACCCATGCCCCCTCAGCCGAGAAGGCCTTCGTTGAGGCGGGCTTTGGCATAGAGCCGGTGCACCTGATGTACAACGACTTCGTCATCGTCGGCCCGAGCCAGGATCCGGCTGGCCTGAACAAACTGCACGACGCCGCCAAGGCGCTGCAGGCCATCAAGGATAAAAAACAGACTTTCATCTCCCGCGGGGACGAGTCCGGCACCCACATCAAGGAGAAGACCCTGTGGCAGGCGGCCGACGTCAAACCCGAGTTTGCCGGTTACAAGTCCATCGGCCAGGGGATGGGCCCGACCCTGACCATGGCCTCCGAGCTGGGCGCCTATACCCTGACCGACCGCGGCACCTGGCTTGCCTACCAGAGCAAGCTGGATCTCGCCGTGCTGCTGGAGGGCGACAAACGTCTGTTCAACCCCTATCAGGTGATTCTGGTCAACCCCAAGCGCTACCCGGATCTCAACACCGAAGGGGCGCGCACCCTGAAGAACTGGCTGGTCTCCGAGCACGGCCAGACGCTTATCGGTGACTTCAAGGTAGCAGGCCAGGCGCTGTTTGTGGCCGATGCCAACGGGAAATAATGTCGACCCTGAACGAGACAAGGGTATGGGCGGCATTCGCCCAGCCCCATGAGGAGAGGCACCTGATGCCTACCTTGCTGGATACGACCGCATTGGCGGCCCTCGCCCTGCCCCATGAGGCAAGCGCCTGATGCCGACCCTGGTCGAGACGACGCTGGCCGCCCTCGCCCTGCTGTTCGGGGGCGATACCGAGCTGTGGCAGGTGGTGGGGGTCTCCTTCTCCGTCTCCTGCATCGCGCTGCTGCTGGTGCTGGTGCCGGCGCTGCTGCTCGGCTTTGCGCTCGCCTATCTGCCAATCCCGGCGCGCTGGCTCTGGCTCTCCTGCATCAATACCCTGCAGTCGGTGCCGACCGTGGTGATCGGCCTCTTGCTCTACATGCTGTTGTCGCGGGCCGGCCCCTTCGGCGACTGGAAGATGCTCTTTACCCAACAAGCCATGGTGGTGGGGCAGATGCTGATCGCCTTCCCCGTCATTGCCACCATGGCTCACGCCGCCTTTATCCAGAGCGACAGACGCGCCTGGGAGACGGCACTCACCCTGGGGCTCTCCTGGCCGAGGGCGCTGCTCGGACTGATGCGCGAATGCCGCTTCGGCCTGTTGGCGGCGGTGATCGGCGCCTTCAGCCGTATCGTCACCGAGGTGGGCTGCTCCATGATGGTGGGGGGCAATATCCTGCATTTTACCCGCAACATCCCCACCGCCATCGCGCTGGAAACCCAGAAGGGCGCCTTTGCCCAGGGGGTGGCGCTGGGTATAGTGCTGCTGAGCCTGGCCCTGTTGCTCAACCTGCTGCTGACCGCGTGCCGTGGTCACAGTTATTTGAAAAACTGACCATGACGCTGCGCACTTTTATCCCTGACCGAATGCTGCTGACCCCATCTCTGTCGCGGCCACAGCTATCTGAAGAACTGACCATGCCCCCACTGTTTATCAACTGGAGTACCCCATGGCCCTGACCGCCCACCAGCTGATGATGCGCTTTGGCGAGCGCAACCTGTTCCAGATAGAGCGGCTCTCCATCGCGGCGGGCGACGCCATCTGGCTGCGCGGGGCCAACGGGGTGGGCAAGACGACCCTGCTCAAGATACTGGCCGGCCTGCTGACACCGACTCGGGGCCACACCAATCTCGCCTGCGGCTGGCGCGCCAGACTCGAGCAGTGGATCAAACGGGATCCCGGCCCGGGCCGGGTCACCTATCTGCACCAGACCCCCTATCTGTTCGATCGCAGCGTGCACGACAACGTGGCCTGGGCCCTCGGCCATCAGGCCGCCGACGAGGTGCGGGTGTTCGAGGCGCTGCGCCGGGTCGAGCTGGAGGGTCTGGCGCGGGAGCACATCAGCATACTGTCTGGTGGCGAGCGCCAGCGTCTGGCCATGGCCCGCGCCTGGGCGCTGCAACCCGCCTTTCTGCTGATGGACGAACCCACCGCCAATCTGGATGCACATTCGGTTGCCCTGATGGCCGCCTTGGCGCAAGATCTGCGGGAACAGGGCAGCGGCCTGGTCATCATCAGCCATCAGAGCAACGATCTGACCGATCTGTGCGAGCGGCAATGGACCCTCGCCCGTGGCCGGCTGCACGAACCCACCCCTTTGAAAATCATCGAGCGACATGACCTCAAACAGCGAATCCAAAACTGACGTCTTCCCCGTCTCTGCAGTGATCCTGGCCGGTGGCCGCGCCACCCGCATGGGGGGCGAAGACAAGGGATGGGTAGCACTGGCGGGACGCCCCCTTATCGACCACGTTTTGGAGAGGCTGCGCCCCCAGGTAGATGAGGTGCTGATCAATGCCAACCGCAGTCAGACTCGCTATCAGGCGTTGGCCCCCGTCATCAGCGATGACAACAACGACTATCTCGGCCCGCTGGCGGGCATGCAGGCCGGCCTTGCCGCCGCCCGCCACGACTGGGTGCTGTTCGTCCCCTGCGATGGCCCCGCCCTGCCCCATGATCTGATGAGCCGCTTTCGCACCGCCCTCACCCCGGATACCGAACTGGTGGTGGCCCACGATGGTGGCTGGCTGCAACCCGTGGTGGCCCTGCTGCACAAGTCTCTGCTGCCGTCGCTCACCCTTGCCCTGGCCGAGGGAGAGCGCAAGATAGATATCTGGTTCGCCCGCCACAAGATGGCGGTGGTGAGCTTTGCCGATCAGCCGGATGCCTTCATCAATCTCAACAGTCCGGCCGAGCTGGCCGCCTACGAGGCACGCCTGCTGAACTCGTCTACCGACCCCCGACAAGGAGCCACTGCATGACACCGGCCCCCACCCTTCCCCTGCTCGGCTTTGCCGCCTGGAGCGGTACTGGCAAGACCACGCTGCTGGAACAACTCATCCCCATTCTGGTAAGCCGCGGTCTGCGCCTGGGTGTGCTCAAGCACGCCCATCACGACTTTGACACCGACCAGCCGGGCAAGGACAGCTACCGCCTGCGCAAGGCGGGGGCGGATCAGGTGATGGCGGCTTCGCGCCGTCGCCACGCCCGCATCGTCGAGACGCCCGACGCCGAGCCCCCGTTTCACACCTTGCTGGCCAGCTTCGACCAGACCCGGCTCGACCTGCTGCTGGTTGAAGGGTTCAAACACGAGCACTTCCCCAAGATAGAGCTGCATCGCAGCGAGCTCGGCAAGCCCCTGCTGTTTCCGGACGACGGCGACATAATGGCGCTGGCGGCAGATCTGCCCCAGCAGACCGACTTGCCCCAGCTCAATATCAATGATCTGGCGGCCATTGCCGACTTCGTCTGCGGCTACGCGAGCAAGGCCAAGCATGCCGAACAGGTGCCGGGGGCCGGCTTCTTGTCGGTCGAGGGCGCGCGCCAGGCCATCCTTGACGCACTAGAGCCCGCCACCCGCAGCACGGACACGCCACTGGCCCAGTGCCACGGCGCCGTGCTGGCACGGAACTTGGTGAGCCCCATCAATGTGCCCCCCCACGCCAACTCGGCGATGGACGGGATTGGCCTGCGCGGCGACGACCTCGCCGCCGGTCGCTGGCAACTGGTGGGTGAAGTGCTGGCGGGCCAGCCGCGCCACGAGTCGGTGCTGGCCGGTCAGGCGGTGCAGATCATGACGGGCGCGCCGCTGCCCCCTGGCGTCGATACGGTGGTGATGCGGGAAGAGACGCTTATTGAAGGTGAGTGGGTCACCGTCACCGCCCCAGTCCGGGCGGGACAGAATGTGCGCTTCGCCGGGGAAGATCTCGCCAAGGGGGCGGTCGCAATCCCCGCTGGTACCAGGCTTGGCGCCCCCCAGCTCGGGCTGGCGGCATCCCTCGGTCAGGCCAGTCTCACTGTGCGCACCCCGCTGAAAGTGGCGCTGTTCAGCACGGGTGACGAGGTGCAGGCACCGGGTGAGCAGCTCGCCCCCGGCCATATCTTCGACAGCAACCGCTTCACCCTGATGGCGCTTATCGCCGCCGCCGGCTGCGAGGTGATGGACTTGGGCATCATCCCGGATGATCCCGCCATACTGCGCCAGCAGCTGGAACAGGCCGCGGCCAACGCCGATCTGGTGCTGAGCTCGGGCGGCGTCTCGGTGGGCAATGCCGACTTCATCAAGCAGGTGCTGGCGGAGCTGGGTCAGATCGACTTCTGGCGCATCCAGATGCGGCCGGGTCGCCCGCTGGCGTTTGGCAAGCTGGGGACTACCCCCTTCTTCGGCCTGCCGGGCAATCCGGTGGCGGCCATGGTCTGCTTCCTGCAATTTGTCGAACCCGCCATCGCTCGCCTGCAGGGCCGGGGCTGGCAGCCGCTGCGCCTGTCGGCGCAGGCCGAGCAGAAGATGCAGAGCCGCCCTGGCCGCACCGAGTTTCTGCGCGGCGTCTTCCACCAGGATGCCAGCGGCGTGCTGCGAGTGCGCACCACAGGGCCGCAGGGCTCCGGCATTCTCAGCTCCATGGCCGATGCCAACTGCCTGATTGAAATTGTCCCCGCCCAGCCGGCCATCGCGGTCGGCGAGCGGGTCTGGATCCACCCACTCCAGGGACGAGTGGCCTGATAAATCGCGATCACCCCGCCGGGCGTGGCGGGGTGCTTGCGCCCATGACCCGAGGCTAGTCCCTTGCGCCTGAATACCCCGCTCTCCCGGCTCGATCTGCTGATCTATGGCCGCTATCGCATCGTCCACGGCCTGCGCATCGCGCTCGCCTTCATGCTCACCTTTCTGCTGACCCGCGAACTCAAGCTGCCTGAAAGCACCTGGCCGCTGATCACGCTGGTGGTGGTGATGGGCCCTATCTCGTTCTGGGGAAACGTGCTGTCACGGGCCCTGCAACGGGTGGTCGGCACCATCTTCGGCGCCGGTTGCGGTGTGGTGGCCCTCTATCTGGAGCTCTACTCCCTGCCGCTGACACTGGTGTGGTGCGGCTGCATCATGTTCCTGTGCGGTTATCTGGCGCTCGGCAAGCGACCCTACGTGGGGCTACTCATCGGCATCACGCTGGGGGTTACCATGGGGGCCATGCCGGGGGACATAGAGACGGCGCTGTGGCGCAGTGCCGACGTGATCCTGGGCTCCCTGCTGGCGCTGCTGTTTTGCAGCATCTATCCCCAGCGCGCCTACAGCCACTGGCGGTTGCAGATGCACGACACCCTGCTGCAAGCGCACCGGCTCTACCATACCCACCTCTCTCCCAACATTCTGGAGCGACCCAGGCTGGCCCAGAGCCACTCTCACCTACTCTCCAAAATGGTCAGCCTGCGCCCCCTGCTGGCTCCGGCAGTCAAGGAGACCCGCCTTGGCAGCGCCCTGTTCGAGGCCATCCAGACCACGATGCGCAACACTCTCTGCACCCTGGAGATGCTGGCCAACACCTACTGGAGCGATCGCCAGAGCCACTTTCTGATGCAGAGCACACCCGAGCTGCGTGCCTGCCAGCAGGCGACCGAGGCCGTGATGATCCAGCTGGCACTCATGCTCAAAAGCGGCGACTTGAAAGGGGCTGAGCAGGCCATCAGCGAGTTGCAGGAGGCCGCGACCCGGGTGCGACTCGATGCCAGGGGCGAGGCCGCCATCAGCGGCTATCTCTGGTTGAGTCTGCAGCTCACCGAACAGCTCACCCACTTGCGCCGCCTGCTGGGGCTGGTGCTGCACCCGCCCCGCAGCCAGAGCCACACATAGCAAAACGCCCCGCAATACGGGGCGTTGTCATATCGCGCTGACCACTCAGGCCATGTACGCAACCAGCGTTAACCGGCATCCGCCAACGGCTGCTCGGCCGTGAGGTAGATGGAGAAATCCTTGATCCCCGCCTCCAGCGCAGCAAAACAGTCGGGGTCTATGGCAGATCCCAGTTGCTCGGCCATCATCTCCAGCGCCTGGGGCACGGGAATGGCACCACGATAGGGACGCTTGGCGGTGATGGCATCGAAGATGTCGGCCGTGGTGATGATGCGGGTCTCAAGGGCAATCTCATCTGCCTTGAGTCCCTTGGGATAGCCCTTGCCGTCGAGCCGCTCATGATGGGCCCCCGCCACCTGGGCCAGCTCCTTGAAGGCACCGATCCGGCTCAGGATCTCCTCGGTATAGGCGGCATGCATCTGCACCGCCACCCACTCATCGGCATCAAGCTTGCCCGGTTTGTCGAGGATGGCGTTGCTCACCCCAAGCTTGCCCACGTCGTGCAGCAGAGCCCCGCGCTTGAGCCAGCGCCGCCGTGGCTCCGGGATCCCCATCTGGGTGGCGAGGATATCGGTATAGAGTGCCACCCGGCCGCTGTGACCGGCGGTGTAGGGGCTCTTGGAGTCGACCACCTGACCGAAGGCGGCGGCAATCTCATCCAGATAATCTTCATCGAGCGCCACTTCCCCCTGCCCGGCCGGATGGATAAATACCCACTCAGCCAGCTGGGGATCCGCCAGCCCTTGCCAGAAGGGCTCATCGGCCATGGCTTCAAACTGCCTGACCAGCTCGGGATCAAACCAGCTGCCGCTGCGCTCGCGCACCTCTTTGAGCGCCGCTTCCGGCCCTGCTGCGGCATGAAACACATCCACCACCTGACAGAGCAGGGCGATGCGGGAGAAAAGCGGGATCGCCTCACCGGCCAGCTGCAGCGGCCGCCCCTTGCCATTCCAGTGTTCGTCGAGAGAGAGGATGCCACCGGCCACCTCATCGCTGAAGCGCAGCTGGCGAGCGATATCGGCGCCACGGTGGCAGCGGGTCTGGATCAGCTCGTTGGCAATTTGATCACCGTTGCGAAAGATGTGAAACAGGCTGCGAAAGCGCCCCAGCAGATCCGCCTGCAGGCCGGTGTGGCCCAGCACGAAGTTGACCACCTCGGAGAGGGAGCCATTCACCAGTTTGAAGTCGCGCTTGAAGTGCAGATCGTCGGTGAGATAGAGCTCGCAAATGCGGGCCGCATTGCTGCTGCAACCGAGATCCTTGAGCAAGAGGGTGTAATAGAGGTCGTGGCGCTGCCCGGCATCCAGACCAAGCTGCTCCCCCAGCCGGGAACCCATCCAGCAACAGCGGATGCAGTGCCCTCTGGGTTGGCCCTCAGTCATGTCGAGGGCATGACTGAGGGAACCAATCAGTTCAGATAATCGCAGACCGCTGAAGGTCATGAGCTACTCCATTAGCTATAACGGCGATCTTGCCTGCAGGAAATACTATACCCATTCAGGCCAGAACGAATCCCGATGTCAGATGGACAGACTGGATACGGTCGCCGAGACATTGTTTGCTTCCTGCCGGATCTCGACCATCACTTCATTGACCTTGTCGACCTGTTGCTTGCCCAGCTCGGCGCTGCTGGCCACTCTGGCCATGTCGTCCGTCACCCTGGCCGTCAGCTCCCGGTTCTTCTGCACCACCTTGGCTATCTCGTCGGTAGAGAGGGAAGTGCGAGCGGCGAGCTGGCGCACTTCATCGGCCACCACGGCAAACCCGCGCCCCTGATCGCCGGCGCGAGCCGCTTCGATGGCCGCATTGAGCGCCAGCAGGTTGGTCTGGTCGGCGATGCTGCTGATGGTGGAGACGATGGCTTCGATACTCTTGGATTGCTCGTTGAGCTGATTGACCAGCTGTATGGTCTTGTCTACCTGCTCACTGACAAGGGAGGATGTCTCCACCACGGAACGCAGCAGATCGGCGCCCTGCTCCGCACTGCGCAATGTCTCCTGCGCCGTGGCATGAGCCACCTGGGCGGCATCACGGATGGCATGACTCTTGGTCACCCGCTCGGTAATGTCAGTGGCCAGCTTGATCACCTTGGTCACCTTGCCGCTCTCGTCCCTGACCGGGTTGTAAGTGGCTTCCAGCCAGATGGCATCACCGTGGCTGTTGCGACGCAGAAAAAGCCCTGACTTGAACTGGCCCTGGGCCAGCTCTTCCCAGAAACGGGGCTGTTCGCGATAGAAGGCATCATCACAGAACATCCTGTGGTTATGCCCCTTGATCTGGGACAGGCTGTACCCCATGCAACTCAGGAAATTGGCATTGGCGGTCACTATCTCCCCCGTCGGGGTGAACTCTATCATGGCGAGGGAGCGATCAAGCGCCTTGGAAACGGCCTCCTGACTCAGCAGGCGCTGGTGATGCTCGGTCACATCGCTGGCGATCTTGATCACCTGGGTCACTCGCCCCTGTTGCTTCACCGGGAAGTAGCTCGCCTCCAGCCAGAGCGCCTCGCCCCGCTTGTTGATGCGCGGAAAAATGCCGGATTGGACCCTGCCTTGTTGTAGCTGGGTCCAGAGTTGCTGGTAATCAGACGACTGAGCCAGTGCCTTGCTGCAAAACATTCTGTGATGCTGACCCTGGAGTTCAGCTGCGCTGTATCCCATCAGGTTCAAGAAAGGCTCATTGGCCTCCAGAATACCGCCATCCGGAGTGAAGATGATGGTCGCCACCCCGCCTTTGACGGCATCGACAAAACCCTGCAGCTCACCGACTTGCATCTGGCAGGCCAGCAGTTGTGCCTTCAGCTTGTTATTGAACATGGATGTCATACCTCTGTACTGACGATGTGGGAACTCGCAAACGACACCCGCCATCAATGTGGGCGAGTACGAGCATGATGAGGCTGATCATAGTTGAGCGAAATCGCCGGATCAGACTTTGACCGACGTTTTACTGCCGGCGCTCGCCCGGTTATCTTCTTGCCATCCATAAAAAGAGACACAACGTAGAGAGCAGGCGCGCTTGCGCTGGACGCTTGGTACGAATATCTGCCCGTGTTGGATCAGTTTCGCATCGCTCGGAGTCATACCGCAGGTTGCCACTCCAGATAGGCCGGATTGGCCACAAAACCCATTCGTTCATACAGGGGACGTCCCTGCTCACTGGCATGCAGCCACACCTTGCCCAGTTGTTCGGCACGGGCACAGGCTACCATGGCATCGAGCAAAGCGCTGGCCATGCCCTGCTTTCGATGGGCTGGCAGGGTATACATATTGAGCAGGTAGGCCTCCTTCCCCGGCACATTGCCAGGATAGGGCGGTCGCACAAACAGGGCCAGGGTGCCACTTGCCACCACCTCTCCCCCGACCTCCGCCACCCAGGAGCGTGCACTGCCATCAGCCTGCCCCGCACTGAAATAGGCACTGGTCGCCTGCCAAAGATCCAGGTCGGCCAGCGGATCGGTCAACTCCCCCACCTCGCAAAACAGTCCCATGCGCAAACTCACCAAGGCGGGAATATCGGCCATATCTGCCTGACGAATAATCATCGCGTCTCCTTCAGTCTCATCAATGCTTCATAGATGAAGAGGCACACCCGCAGGCCCCCTTGTGGATGGGGCAGTGTGCACACAAATAGGCCCACCTTGGCAAGGCATGCGGCCTTCTCGCCAGATCCCCCATACCCTGGACGGCCGGGATCCGCAGAACCCGGCGCCACGACTGGCGATCCCAAAAGCCTTGTCAGATAAAGTGTGCAAGATATGGGGTTCACTTCACGAGAAGTATGACCAGGTGATGAAGGAGGCCGATGCCAACAAATCCTGTTATTTCAGTCTCTTGATGACAATAAAAAAGAGAGCCGAAGCTCTCTTTTTTGTCTGAAATCGAATTTAGTAGAAGATCCGCTCGCCGCGCTCGCTCATCTTGAGCCATACCGGCTTGGTGCTGGTTTTACTCCAGATACGATGCAAGTAGCTGTAGAAGCGGGCACGATCGCTGCGAAACAGCATAACGGGGAAGGCCAGAATACCCACCAGCAGCACATAGATGCGACGAAGAATTATCTGAGTCAGAGAAAAGGGATGAAACATGATAGCACTCCTTACTGGTAAGACCACCGAACAAAGATTACTCCACAAGCTGTAGGATTACTACACCAATAACGCCATTTTTTCGCAAAAAAATCCACAAAAAGCCATATAGTGAAATCCAATTACATTAATTAACTTACAAGTAACAAAAACTGGCAAAGGGATGTGCGTCGACCAGATTTAATAGGTTGGCAGTCAGGAGGGAGTTTGTGCGATGAAACCTGCGGAAATGGCGGTCTTGGGAGTACTGGGCCTCTTGCTCTGGTCGGAATGGCAGAATTGGCAACTCAATCAAGGCGACAGCATCACCCTGGCCTATCAGGGCGTGCCCACCGTCAGCCTGTGGCAGTGCGGCCTGCTGAAACAAAAGATGGCGGATCTGACCGAACATTCGGCCGCAGTGCAATTTCAATTCCGGGGGCAGGATCTGGTGGAGGTCAATCGCTATCTGGAACGGGAGTGGCAACAGCAGGGCTGTGAACAGTTACTGGCTCAGCAGGGATATTGAGAAACAGAAAAGCACACCTGTGGTGTGTGATATTTATCGCTGAAATGACATTGAACTGGAAGGATATGGAGGCACGTTCCGGAGTCGAACCGGACTAAACGGATTTGCAATCCGCTGCATAACCGCTTTGCTAACGCGCCA
>Ga0115550_1000509_pt1 | contig 32789 bp, 27 predicted proteins | sample COGITO_mtgs_1005_FD_87177 | JGI IMG/M metagenome (GOLD analysis project Ga0115550, IMG submission 87177) | Pelagic marine microbial communities from North Sea - COGITO_mtgs_100511 | ecosystem: Environmental > Aquatic > Marine > Epipelagic | place: Germany:Helgoland, sampling site Kabeltonne...
CACCTTGGCAGTGTTCACAATGCGGACCTTCTTGTATACAACATATCTGTTCAAGAAGGATATCTTTTTCTCATACTCGTTCATATTGAGAGCCTCCTTATATTGGTCATAGTCCTTGCGACGCGAGGACGACATGTTCGCCAAGGATGTATACAAATCACTGAACAGTCCGGACCCGTCAGGGAGACCCAGTTCTTGGGCTTCGTCGCGGTTCACCACCTGAAGCCCATAGTCTTCCATGACACGCGTCAGATAGTCGTAATTCACAAGATACTCAGGAATCGGTTTGTTAATTGATTCCTGAAAGACATCGATTGTATACCCCAAACTGGTGGAGTCGTCTTCAAATGAATTCAGCGAGTAGTTCTTCTTCACTTCCCACAATTTGACGCCGTCCTCGTATATACTGACGCCTTCACCAACGCTTTTTTTTTTCAACATATTGAATACACTTTTTCCGTCATAGGCAGTTGCGATGAAATAGCCTCCAAGTCGGGTACATTCTGCGATATTTTTCACAAACCCCTGGATACTCTTCAAGTCTTCGAAGAAGTAGTGAAGGGCGAACTGACAGGAAGTCACATTGAAACCGGCAGAAGCCCGTCCGTACTGTTTCACCACCCCCTTTCCAAGTCTATTTTCGTCTTTCCCTCCTTCGCCGAACACGGCCTTGATGATTTGAACACCCTTGTCTGTTCGCATTGCGGCTCCGTCGCGAATGTTCTTGGAGGTGTCGCCTATCACAAACAACGAACTCGGAACGTATTTGTGGGTTTTCTTGAAATTAAGATACCTGGCACATGCTCCGTCTGCGCGATTGTCGATATTGTCTGGCGAGTTGTCTATCCCAAGAACAAACGCCAGCTTGGCGCTCGTCCACTTTGAAAAGTCGCCGCCTTTTCCGCACGCAAGATCAATCAGAATGTCGCCCTTGTTGGACACCGATTTAATGAGAATCGATTTGATATAGTTGTGAAAGGAACGCAACCCCACCATCCGTTTGGAACGGACTATGCGGTTGTAGTATACGTCCTCGTCCACCTCAATGCTGTCTATGTTCTGACCAGTCGAAATCATCTGGTCGGTGATCGGATTGTGGATGGATCGCCAATTGCTCTCGGCAACATGGTAAGCGTTTCCGTAATTCAGGGTGATTCCCTGACGCAGTTCGGTGGTTTTGTCGTTTCGGACACGAATAGGCACCCATCGCCATTTCTTTTCGTTGTCCATCTCATACTTGAACTCAACAATGGTGTTATCGGCGAACACAACTCCGTCCCCGGCAAACATCTGGAGCACGCCAGTATCATCTTTCTTCAACATGATATTACATATCCCCGCCTCGGGGTCATACGGGTTTGTTGGGACGAACAGAACTGGTTTGTATTCGGACGAATCGTCCTTGTCCTCGTAGTCTGGAACGTTGTCTTCGTAGATATCTTGGCACGGGTTTAAGTACCCATGTTTTTTTTGACTGTATCCGCACCGAAGCTCGATGGTTTTGTATTGGTCCAAATCAGAGGTTGACTTGCCTGGCTGGAAGATGGGGGTAATCACATCGTCTCCGTTGGATTTTTTCGTGGTCACCAAGAAGTCAATGGTGTTGAATTGCGGAGGCTTCCACTTGAATGAGTAGTCCCATGTTGTTTTGGACAACGGGCCCGCTATACCCACCTTGTCGCTGCCAACTCCATAGTAAGCATGGCTAAAGATAAGACCGTCTGTTTCATACTCGAACAGACCATTCTGAACCTTCTCCAGTATATGATTACAAGCGGCGAATATCTGAAGGTCGTTTTCTGTAGAACTGTTGAGCGTTTCGGGGTAAAACTTCTTCGACCGAAACGTCATCGGACTTGATTCGTCGCCGACGATTGATTTTGGTTTCAACAAGGTGATCATGTTGTTGACGATTTTATATCTATACAAGGTCTTCTCGTCGTCCACATCCAAATCCAGCATGAACTTTTCCTGCCTTACGTCCGTTCCGTTCATATAATAGGCGTCAAACACAGCAAACAGGTTGATGAATGCGTGGTTTTTGTTGTGTAAAATCAGCTCGCCGTCAAAGAGGGAGTTGAAGCAAACCTCGTTCTCGGTGACGGCTCCCGTGAACAACACACTCATATTCGTGTTGATGAGGTAGATTTTTCCTGTCGGACCAATGAACATGAGATGTCGTTCGCCGTCTGCCTTGTCGGTAACAACATAGTCTTTTCGTATGTTAGGCACATTCATGGTGTCGTTAAGAGGCATGATGTTCTCAATCTGAAGGGTGTATGATGACGGACCGATGAAGTTTTTCGGGTAGACGTATCGCTTGGGGACATATCCCTTTCCATGTATTAGACCCATATACGATTGAATGGTGTCGTTTTGCTCGAACACCGATACGGGATAGTTGGTTCCCTGAAGCCCCATCAATACAAACTTGATCGCCTTTCTGATACTTCCCAGCACCAAGGGGGGCGTGTTGAAATCGGTCCCTGGGCCGATGCGCGTATTGTCCACCTCAATTTCAATTTCGTATACCTCTGGGTTGGAAAACACGCCAGCTTCGTCGGTAGTATACGTTTTCTTCATTTCGTATCCTTGTTTGGGCGAGCTTTTCACAATACTCATGTCAACGTTAATAGGCAGGTCAGGATGCGTAAACGATACGCGGTTGATATATCGAAACGTCTTCTTCATCTGTAACCAGTTCTGCGTAACACCGCGTATCATAATGTTGGACGCAGAATAGTCCTCCTCTTTGCGATACGAAACGCGAAAATTGAAATCCTGAAAATTCACGTCGTTCACCCGTTCGTTGTTCTCGTATACAGGCGTTTTTTTGACAAACTTGACAGACGACATATACTGTTCGTTGTTTAGCAGTCTGGATATGTCGTTTGTTTTACAATATTCTTGTATCGCCCTAAACCCAGTCAGTTCTGTGCGAATGTTTGAGTCTTTGAAACGCCCACTTTTGTCAAGGTGTTCATACGAAATACGCATAAGATAATATCCCTCCTCGTACCGGGAATTGAAACCCATCGACTTTAGTTTTTGAACAACGTTGTCGTAGTCCATCTTCGTATATGGCTTGACGCCTTTTGTTCCGAATTTCACCTCCAGCTCGTTATTTAATGTGACACTTTTTACATACGGCTCGGCCTTGTAAAAGGTAGAAACCAATTTTTCGAACAAAACCGGGGAGGGTGTATTTTGGTCGCGATTGCGTGTGTTTTTCGCATTTGTGCGGTCCTTTCCTTTAGTAGTCATGGTGTAATATAATAATAGTTGATATTTTTATATTATTGTTCATTTTTTACTTTTATTGTATTCTCCGTGCGTATTATACGCAAATGGTCTTCACTAATTCCTCATACAAATTCTTTTTACGCACAGTCCCAATGATAGAAATGTTCAATTTCTTACAGAGTTCCACCAACTCGTCCAATTTGTAGGAAGACATTGCCTTGAGGGGCTTACTTACGTTATCCACTTTGTGAAGCGTATTTCGGGTCGTTGAAACATCGCAAACTTCGACATACCCGTATTTTTCAGGGTGTGGTTTTTTTACTATCATGCTTATTTCTGTATCGACGAGCTCATCCTCGCCAATATTTATCTCGTAGTAGCATTTGTCGAATACGAATATACACGATACACTTTCAATAATACAAAGTGCTTCGAGTGTTTTTAGATCGATGCTACGTTCATTCAGTAAAGCGTTCTCGATGTGTGCGAGTGGTCCACACTTGTGCGCCTTCAATATCCCCTTGTTAGCACGCAGCTTCTCTATATATTCGATTTTGAGAGCCTTTTCTACCACAATGTTGCGTTGATGCATATTTTGGTACGCCTCCATTCCATGTTTCAGAATGTAAAACGACCAGAACAGGGTATCTTGTTCATACGGTACAAATAGCGGGTTTGATGGAGCCTCCTTCGCGATAGAAGATGGAGGAGGAAGTAGCAGCTTGGCAATGACAGCGTTGTCTTTTTTTTCCATATTCGTTCGCTGTTTGCGAAGAAACGTCGTATCTACATACCCGCTCTTGGATATGTCTTCCATAAGACGGGTATTCAACATGTATTTGTCTAACAGATGGATGTTGAATTGCGATTGTTTAATGGGTTTCTTGGTAGCATGTCTCATGATATACTACATGGTGTGGTGTTTTTAGGTTGTTAAGAAAAATATATATTCTTGATATCCTCCTTTTGCTTCTCGTCTTGATTCAGAGCACTTTCTTGGGCATGAACATATTGAATATATTGAGAAATTTCGTCTAAAACGACATGATTCAGGTCTGTCATGTTGACATGAATTCCATATCTGTTTTCATTAATAATTACCTCATCGTGTTTATTTAAAATCCGCAATACCTCAATCTGATTAAACTTGGTCATCTTCTCAATACTATTACGTATGTTTATAAGATCCATAGTATACAAAATACACTACGAATGTTTTTATATTGTTTATTGGTTTCATTCCAATACCTTCAACGAGGGTTTGTGTTTCTTGGCATCTTTGTCTTTGTCCAAAACCACCAGCTCACCAATGATGGAAATCTGTTTGTCGTTTAATTCGAATCGCTGACCCAATACACGTGTCATAAACGTGTCGCCCTCGTCTATATTGTTGAAATGGGTCATTGCTGTGTGGTGGTCGCGAGCAATGAAACAAATGACGGGGCTGGGAGATTCGTCCATACTGTCTGCTCGAATACCCGCTTTCGTTATGTTCCGAGCAATACAGGATATCAACATTCCTTCTACTGGATAACAGACCTCACATTCAACCATGACATCAAACCGGATTTGATTTCCAGTCAACACTCCACTTGAGTAAGATATAATCTTGGTTGAATCGACCTTTACAAATCCCTCAACAATACACTTTCCTTCGATAATTGATTTTATTTTTTGTTCAAGCACCGATTTTAGTTGTTTGCCGATATATTTCATTTCTAACGTAATGGCTTTGGTGAGAACACACCGACTGTATATCCCAGCGAGCTTTCCATCCTTCTTTTTACCGGTCCGCTTTTGATTACGATTTTCCATACTTGTGTGTATATACAATTCTTTTATTTTAATTTCATTTTATTTACAAATTATACATTTTGGCTGTATCTGCGTTAACAAACCATATTTTATCGTTTCTTGATTCGTTATAATATCTCATGAGCATCTCTTGAACACAACATACCCCAACATCCGCCAAGGGCTTTATGTTGTCCTTGTTGATAATCTCGGCACCCAATAGATTGTTCAGTATTTCAATGTTCTTGGACTTGGTCGTTTGCTGACAAGTAGACCCGTGCGACCTTTTGTTTGTCGAGTCCTTCACTTTAAAAAGAGAATTGGAAATAAGTCCGAGGTATTTACTGAATCTCCCAGTGTTCACGGTATACTTATCAGTGATCGCTTTTGATAAATCCCTCTCGTCCTCTGCTTCAGCATCTTTCCATTCACTCCTTCGTTTATCGTAGATGAGAATGTGTCTCTTAGATTGGTCGTAGAAAACGATACATGTCAGATACTTGTCTTTGATAACAAATTTGTCGAAGTACACCTTTATTTTATAGGCTATGCTATTTTCACTCAGTGTTTCGTTCGCAGTCACGTAGTTCAAGACTCGTTTCTTGTCTTCGTAAGGAAGAACATCTATCATATGTTCAATAATAAACTTCTTTACCTTTTCAGGGGGTATTTTCAACAGGTCGTCCATCTTTTTAATTGCCGCACCCAAATGCTTGTAATAATCCTTGTCTGAACGGGCTATCGCCATATCGGTTACATAGTCAAGTGTGGTGGTGTAATTGTTCTCCATGTTAGCAATGATTGCGACTGCGGTATCCTGTGCTGTATTGTCCTCGCCAGTATCCTTTTCCACCCGGGTGAGATTTTCTTTCAACATATCGTCGACATGTTCTGTAATGCGAGCTTTTTTAAGTGTACTTGGTGATGCTTTTTCGGGAGTCAGACGGATGGTTTGTGGTTTGTAGTCAATAGGGACAGACCTATCGAAAATAGAGGCATGTTGATTGGTTATTTCATTTGGCTGAAACAGATAGTATTCTCCGATGTTGATAAGTCGCCCTTGTCGGTTGTATTTGTCGGTGATTACTTCAGTCACATCATTAATCAAGTGTGTGAGTGCGGCATATATTTCCACGTGCGGATAGGCCTTGGGGTAGTTTATTTTTGACAGAAGATCGGATTTCTTGTAGAAGAATTCCTCTTTCATAAGATTTTTTATCTTGTAGACAATCTTTTCAGAGTTGATCATGATAAATCCTTCTCCGTACGTAGTGCTGTTGATATTTATGTCAGTAATAGATTTTTCAGGAACACACTTTACAACACACGACTCCATATAATCACACATGGCACTATATGGCATATCTCCTATGGTAAATGTGTCTATCACTTGACCATCGGATAGCACTTGTTTTACATTCATGTTCATATTTTCCTGCGTAAAATTATTTTGTTCGGTGTTCAGTAGACAATCTACCGCAGTTTCCTTGAGAATACGCGTAACTTCGCCAATCTGCCTCGCCTTGTATTCTGCCAGTCGATATATGTATAAATCAACCGATTCGGTTTCACTGTCAGTCAACACGGTGCCGTGTAGAAATATCTCGACGTTTCTCTCTTCAAATGGCAGTTTCTGGTGACTGAAACTGCGAACAGTGCGACCAATGATTTGTTCTATGCGACTCATGGTATACCACGGTTCAAGTATATGAGCTTGGCGGATATTTTTTAGGTCTATCCCCTCCGACGCTGCTTTGGAAATAAGAACAACCTTTACCTGCTGTCCATCTACGTTGTTCTCGTTGGTGAGAAGTTTGATTTCCTCTGTATTATTGGAAGATATGCGGACATCTCCACTGATCAATGCGTACCTTGCCTGTGTGAATGGTTTCCCGTCCCCCGTATCCTTGGGGGCCAACGTTATAGAGTCAATAGGGGTGGTCGGAGGTGTTTCAAACAGGGCAACCCCGTTTGCTCGGGTGAAACCAAGTTCCTCCAACACGAGTGCCATAGGAATCAAACCAGCGTCGAGCCATTGGGAGTAGATGAGAACAATACCCTTTGAATTCATAATAGACTCGCTGATAGATTTGAGCTTGTTACTGTATTTGCCTATCTCATCTTGGGAAAATATTCGTCCGTATCTTGTCGACTTATACGAATAAGAACCCTTTACTGGAGGGTTGTAGCTTTCAACAAAGTTCATAACACGAGCTATTCCCTTTTTACCAGTAAGTGATGAAATATCAACAAACGACTTGGGCGGGTCTGGTTGGTCTTCTTCATCCCCGCCTTTTTGTAGTTCATTGTATGTCACACTTGCGACAGACATCTCACTGGATGGCTTATCTGTAATATCGACTCTAAGAATTTCTTGTTCATCCTCGATAATTGGCTCTGGTTCTGGCTCTGGTTCTGGTTCTGGTTCTGGTTCTGGTTCTGGTTCTGGTTCTGGTTCTGGCTTTTTAATTGAAATACACTCTTGTTTTTTCTTATTAAACCGCGTCCCATTCGGACACCGCTTTCGTTTTTGTTCTGGCTGGACATTCCCTTGAAACACCTCTTTGAGTTCAAACTTGTCATCGGGTTCGTCTATTTCTGGCATTGGCTCGAGACCCGGTTCCTCTTCTTGGGCAACAGTAGGCATGTCTTTTCGTACTTCATCCAGATTTTTTGCCAACATATCAACTCCCTCTGCCGGATATGTCATAATGAGAGCCTCCAGCGGGCTTTGTAGTAGAGTGTAATTAAAGCTATCCAGGTTCTGGAACACAGTCATGTCATCGAGTCCTTGGTCTCCAGAAAACACCTGGTTGCGCATTTTATTCACCATGATTCGGTAGACATCTTCCTGGTAACCGGAAATCTTAGAAATATACAGTGTTTTTTTCAACGACGATATCCTTTCTTTGGGCGGAATATACTTACCGTTCATTTGGTAAGAAGGGTAGGGAATTTCAAGAAGACTATGTGCAGGGTTAAACATGCTTGGATACACGCGAAAAGGAAATGTGTACGGGTTCTCGCCTCGCACATAAGAAATATAGCCAGTGGCTTTTCGTCGCAACAGCTCCTCTCCATTTTTCTTAAACTGACCTTTGTTGTCAAACACGTCCTTGATATCTATGCGACCGCGACGATCATTAATATTCATCAAATTCAACAACCATATGATCTCGCGGACACTGTTATACATTGGTGTTGCGGAAAGAAGCAACAATCGAACATTCTCAACATGCTTAGCCAACTTAGTAAGTTGGTCGGCAATTTTTTTGTTCGCATTGTCCTGAACAGTTCGTATATTGTGAACCTCGTCTATAACAATAAGACGGTTTGAAAACTCGTTCTGCAGGTTTCGAACGATCTGGTTTTCGGTGACATTGGGGTTGTCGCCCCCCGACACCTTGTTTATAAAGTTGGAAAACCCTTCATATCCACGAAACAGGTAGGATTTGTCAATGAGGGTTTTGATTTGTGAAATAATTTTCTCTCTGGGAATATTCAACACGTTGGTCGGGTTAATTTCCTTGATAAATTTGTCGCCAATACACCCGTCCATTCTCCACAACCCATTCACCGACTTCAATTTCCGATCATCAAACAGCTGAAGCTTAAAATTCTCTTGAACGTTGGGGGACGCCACGATGATAATGCGTTTCGTGATTCCTACCTCCTTAAGATAACTTCTCATTTCCTCAGTTACTCCAATCGCGCTACACGTTTTGCCAGTGCCTAACTGATGATACAGTAAAAGGCTGTTATAGGGGGTCTGAAATGACAAATAGTTCTTGATAAACATCTGGTGTGGTGCAAGTTCAAACGGTGCGCTACTCAACTCGTCAGCACGCGTTTTCACATCGTGCAATGTTCCGTCATATTGGTAATCGTTAAACTCCTTTCTCGCAGCTATTTTTACCACAAAGTTGGGGTCGTTTAGTTCTGGATACAACGTATCATTTTCATCAACATGGTCACCAAGATAATTACGTTCAAGTACCTCCTTCTTCAGCAACAGTTTGTTACAAGTCTTGGAATATAGATTAGATTCATCGTCACATTCTTCTTCTTTGAATGTCTGTACAAGATTGTTGTCCATGTGTGTTATTATATACTATAAATATAATCTATATTCTTGTAACATGTTATAAATATTTATTATGATCTTCTTCTTTTCTAAATTATAGGGGCGTATGCTGTCCATGCAATCTCTATATGACTTCCACTCCAGTTTCGAGACCTCGCTCTTCTGAAAGTTGTTCATATTTGACTCGATTATGGGAGGGTCCATATACGCCAAAAAATATTTGTGTTTGTAGGAACGGTAATTCGAACCTATATAAATCTCCTCGAACGGCATAATGTTTTCCACAATATTGATACTGACGTTAGAATACCCAGTCTCCTCCTCAAATTCTCTGACGGCACAATCAATGTCACGCTCCTGTGTGTTTCGTCTACCCTTGGGAAACTCCCATTCAGTTTCCTTCCAGACGGTATCGCTATTTTTTAACAAATCTTGTAAGGTGTATGTCTTGCCGTTCACCGTCACGCCTTTGGTGATAACATCAAATTTTTTCGATGAAATTGTCTCTTCGCTTCTAAACTGATTTCCGCCCGTCCCACCCCACATATGCTTCCACAGATACTCAAATGGTTTGTCCTTAATTCGTTTCTTTTCGGAATCCGACATCTCGTTGATGGTGTGTTGTAATTGTTCAACATTGTACGGCGAATATTTTCCACGAATAAAGTCAATATAGCCAAACGTGTCTTTGCGTCTTATCATCAAAAACTTTAGTTCGTCCTGGTGATATGTAAATAATATAATACCATAACTGGTAATAGGCAACTTACAGTGGTGAAACGAGTGGCCTTGTTTCCCGCAATTATTACACACATTTGTCGTTTTGCTCATATACTATATGTTCAGACCACAATGTTTTTATATGTATTTTACTATAATGGGATTAGATCCATCGGTATGGGGTCCACATTACTGGTTTTTCTTACATACCATTGCGTTGAATTATCCAAACTACCCTAACAGTGTCACTAAGCGAAAATACTACGATTTTATTCAAAATTTTCATATGTTTATACCCGTTGAAAAACACGCTTCCGATTTCAACAAAATGACGACCGAGTATCCAATCAGTCCCTATCTCGACAACCGAGACTCGTTCGTTCGGTGGGTTCATTTCATACACAACAAGATAAACGAACGGCTTGAGAAACCCAAGATATCAATGAGTAAATTTTATATAGACTATTATGATGCGTACAAAAGCAAGGAGGAGGTCCTCGGCGACTACTACAAAATTCGCAGTAGAGTGTTTTACTTCCTCATCCTGGCTATTTTGCTGGGAATCGTATACTATTTCTATGATAAATAATTCAATCTGTTTCTTTACTACACTACACTACACATTAAAATGTTCATATAATGTAGTATGTCATTGAAGACGAATAGAACAAAAAAAACCAAGAAGCCCATAACCCGCTCCTCTGGTCAGAAGAGAAGGACGACGCAAAAAGCACCACACCCCTCCCGTACACGAGGAGGCGACGTGATCGGAAGCGGGGGATTTGGCTGCGTATTTAGACCAGCCTTAAAATGTAGTAGAAAAAAACAACGAGTCCATGGCATGGTTTCAAAACTGATGACAAGACGCCACACCAAGAGAGAATACTCCACAATAAAAGGGATTAAACAAAGACTGAGAGACATTCCGCAGTATACCGACTACCTCCTCATCGATAAGGTATCTACATGCACTCCTGCCCCTCTCACCGATTCCGATCTCTCCAATTTCGATAAAAAATGTAAGGTTATGAAAAAACACAACGATATCACGTCGAAAAACGTAAACAAGAACCTATCGAGATTGATGGTGTTGGAGCTCCCCGACGGAGGAATCGGACTACAGACTTACTATCACAATATGAAGGAGGTGTCTGATTTTCGGCACATAAACCAGGAGTTGATTGAATTGTTCACACGAGCAATCATTCCCATGAACTCGATTGGGGTATATCACGGCGACATAAAAGAGTCCAACATACTGGTGAATCCGCACACGCGCGGCGTGGGGCTCATTGACTGGGGGTTGTCATTTTACACAAAAAAACGGTCTGGACGCATCCCCAAGATTTTAAAGAACAAACCCTTCCAGTATAACTTGCCGTTTTCCGTCATACTTTTCAACAAAACGTTCGATACTATGTATATAGCGTTTCTCGAAAAATACCGTGACCCGTCGCGAGGCAAGGTGACCGAGTTTGTTCGTAATTTTACAGAGGCGTGGATGGACAAGCGGGGCGATGGACACATGGATACCATTGATGACATTTGGCGAATCGTTGCGAATGATCAAGATGTAGATGTAGTAGACACATTCATTGTACCCTACCTCACCGATATACTGATGGAATATACGCATCGGAAAAAATTCGACAAAACTTCTTATTTTAACGAAGTATTTCTCCCCAATCTGGATATATGGGGTCTACTTATGGCATATTCCACAATCCTCGAACACGACACGTTTCACAAACAGAGGTACATTTCGGATATGTATGTTCGGTTTTTATTTTCATCGTCTACCACCTCCATTCAGAGGCACGATGTGGAGGCCGCTCTGAAAAATATGTAATATATGCGCATTTGAGTAAAAAAATAAAAAACATAATGTTGGCTAACAATATGTTTATCATATTAAATAATCGCCCGGATAGACTGGGGTCCAACCTAACTTGGTATATCATGCAAATTGTCTACGCACACCACAATGGATACTTTGTTCATTACCACGGGTCTCCACACGATTCCAGTATCTTTGTCCAGGCTATGGTGGAATACATCGACAAATATAACTACGCTCTTGGCGAGAAATTAGGAAACCATGACCATTTATATACAGAATATTTTATAGAAGACAGTGACCAAGACTGGCCTGGCAACAATATGAAGGTGTGTCACACGATTCAGTGTGATTTACTTAGCTATTTTAAGAAACATATCTACCCCGACTTTTCTAATATCCTATTCGATATGATACGCGAAAGCACACAAATTTTCGATTCCCTATCTGTCGTGCCATTCAAGAAGACAATTGCTGTCCATTTAAGACTGGACGATGTGGTCAATAGAGTACCCTACAATGGGTTGTACTCGACCATGTATTACCGTGAACGGTTGGAACGCGGGGAGATTGGTATCGATTTGGAAAACGAACGAATATTTTTCGAGAATAGGGGGATCCAAATTCCTGGATGGGGTCGAGAATACAATCCTTACGACTGCCAAGCACCTATTTCAGAAGACCTGGTGACCCATTATATTAACATGGCCAGGGAAAAATATCCGACACATGAGGTCGTGATTGTGACGTCTCCGCTGAGCACAACTACCCTACCCTATCATGTGATTCAAAGTTCTAATACGGACACCGACCTCTTGATCCTCGCAAAGGCGGATGTCCTTATTTGCTCCAAAAGTCTCTTTTGTTTTACGTCCGTGTATTTCAGTGAGGCGACCGAAATATTTATCCCGATGTGGGGCCACATCGCTGGAACAGGTCTAACAAGTCAGTATGACCACACCGACAACACCACGTATCTGTATTAATAATGAATACCGCAAATCGGTCGAATTAAATATAAATATAGTATATGAGATTTGAATTCGTGATTATCCTCGCAACAGGATTTATGATCTATAACACATATCATGACTACAAATATACCAAACTGCTGTATTCTGGGAAAAAATACTATACGATGGCTTTCTACGGAGCACTAGGCTTGGGTATTTACCTCATGATGAAAAGAAACCCTGCGGATTGTAAGAATATGCTACACCACGCAAACAATGTGGTGAAATACATGCCAATCAGCAAACAGAACCTCAGCATGCTGAACCCCATTTTGGATTTCACGTCGGGACACCATCACGACCAAACAGGTGGAGACCAAACAGGAAGATTCATGAATTCGTTTATGAACGCGAACCATATGGGGGAACAGCGTATTCTAAATTCCGGAAAGAAGGGGACAAAACGGTCGGTGAGCGAGACAAAGAAAAAGTTTGTGGCATCGCAACAGGATTGGAAGTGTCAGGACTGTCAGTCTCAATTGACCGCGTGGTTCGAGGTAGACCATGTTAACCGATTAGAATATGGTGGAAGCAACGAGGTGGGAAATTTAGTTGCCTTGTGTCGCGAGTGTCACGGAAAAAAAACAGCCATGGAAAACATGTAAATTCTTAAACATTTAAAGCCGATGAATAAATCACCAACCTCTTTTTTATTATTGTTATATATTAAGACTCATGAATAACAATACCGACAGCGAAAGCATTAAAAAGGACAATAGTTTGCTTCACGTCACACCACAGGGAATAGCAGTCCTTGTGCTCCTTGGGATAATGGGTGTATTGAATAGCGTGAACCCGTTTCTCAAATTTACACGAACCATTTTGGCTGCACAACGATATCTGTATATCTCCCTGTTTGTGTTGTTTATCGCAGTGGTTTCGCTCATGTACGCCTATGATCCATTTGGATTCGTCCAGCCTTACTGGGGATGGTTCACTCCCATTGTTCTATTTTTCGGGGTGTTTTTGTTCGCGGTGGTTCTCTGGTATACGTTTGAGTTCACGGACAGCGACGTGTTTCAGTCCCGAGCTGATGCAAGACCCACCCCCATCATCAACTTCTTCATCAAGTTGGGCATTATTTTGGGGACAATTGGAATGGTAGTTGCCCTGGTAACCTGGGTCGTGGTGAACGCCAACAAACTGTCTGGCACGCCCGCATACATCGCCTCCCTCATCGTAAACATTCTGCTCGTTGTGGCTATTTTAGGCTTCGCGTGGAAGGTATTGAGCAAGAGTTCGGTTCTTCAGAGTTCCCCCTACACACGACTCCTCGTGAACTTCATTCTGTATATACCGTGTCTGTTTGTCAATGTTATCGACTTCCTCGTGAAAACCTATTACAACGAGAAACAGGAAACCAAACGCAGCGACATCGTGATTAGCATCATGATTCTACTGATATTTACACTGTATTTCGTAGTCCCCTATCTTGTCCACGCAATTTACAGGAAACTTCAGGGAGGAAAACTGCTTCTGAACGAACCAGTGTCTACTCAGTTGAGAACCCCTCTCGCAGGATATTTGAAATTGAACGATATTCCACTGGACGAAGATAACATAGAGTATACATATAACTACGCAATTTCGTTATGGTCCTACATCTACGCCACAGGAAATGTAAACAGTTCCTATACTGAATTTACCCCTATTTTTGATTATGGTGGCAAACCCACCATCCTTTACAAGGCAGACACCAATACGCTCATGATAACCGTCAGGTTATCTTCTCTATCGCCTACAACATTGACTGATAATTTCGAACAAGACGAACATGGGAATGTCATTGTCTACAAATCCGACGATATGAAACTACAAAAGTGGAACAATTTCATCATCAACTACCAAGCAGGTATTATGGATATTTTCTACAACGGTGATTTAGTAAAATCCGTGGGGAACATTGTTCCATATATGACGTTGGACGTAATAAGTGTTGGTAACAGTAGAGGTGTAACAGGAGAGACATGCAATGTCATGTATTACAACTACCCTCTCGACATCGACCGTATCAAATACTTATACAACACAGTTAAGGACAACACGCCTCCGGTGGTTCCGTTTTCCGAAACAAACACCAGTCTATTGAGTTAATACAGCATACGAATGTACGAATTATTTAAAAAATGTTTTTATATAATATAATGGAGTGGAAATCTATCGTTTGGATCATAATTGTTCTTATTTTATTATACATCATTTACCAATATGTCACTCGCGAAATAGACATGTTGAACAAAAATGTGACTACTGGAAATACGATGGTTACGATTTCGCCCACGTCAATGCAGCGTACCATGGATTCAGGAAATTTCACCTATTCTCTATGGTTTTACATCAACGACTGGAATTATAGATACGGAGAAGTTAAGGAAGTCATTGCCAGGTCGAACACGTCGCCTACCACAGGAACCACCAAGGAGGGAATGACAAGCATTGCGAATGAAATGGACGACATCTCAGCTAAACAGCCTTCACCCTTCATGATGTTGGCGCCCAAAGAAAACAATCTCATTATTGCGGTTACATGCTACACAAACGAGGGCACCACCGATGTGGGCGTCGTTCATTACATGGAAGTAGCAAATATTCCAATCCAACGATGGGTCAACGTGTTCTTTAGCGTGTATGGTCGCACATTGGATGTATACATAGACGGCAAGCTGGTAAGAACGGGTATATTGCCTGGTCCTGCCAAGATTTCCCCCAACGCCAATGTCTATTTAACTCCCAACGGCGGGTTCAACGGGTGGACGAGCAAACTCCAATACTGGAACCAGGCATCCAATCCTCAAAACGCATGGGATGTGTATACTGCTGGTTATGGTGGCGGACTTCTCGACAATCTAATGGGAAAATACAAGGTGAAGGTTGCGTTACTGACCGACAACAAGGAAACCGCACAATTCACAGTCTAAGTATAATCGGCATAGAGAGTCGAATGAAAAGATTTCATTGCTATCCGATTAATGACATAGTTTTTACGTCATTAATTTATTCGCAGTATATATATAATATGGATCTCTTTAGTAACAATGACAACAATCAGTTCTCGTTATCAAACATACAAAACGGCTCAAAGGAGTTCTTTGAATCCAACAGCATGATTGCCCGTCTCTCGTTCATCCTACTTTTATTACTTGCTTTCATCATCCTATTACGCATTGGTGTAAATATTCTGACATGGTATTATTCTCCTTCGAAAGACGTTCACTTTATAGACGGTATGCAGTCCGCGAACCAAATGAAGAGGTTTATACAAGACCCAGTTCAGGATGGCTCAAAAACAATTTTACGTTCCAAAAACGAGGACCAGGGCATTGAATTCACCTGGTCGGTGTGGATGTATGTGGAAGACATAACCACTGGAGCTGGTAAATATAGACACGTTTTCCACAAGGGAGACAATCCCGAAAGGGTTGGCGACGACGGAAAGATATATCCTAACAACGCCCCCGGCTTGTATCTTGCCCCCAACACAAACAATCTTTATGTGGTGATGAACACCTACAACAACTACAACGAGGAGATTATGATCCCCGGAATTCCGCTCCAAAAGTGGGTAAACGTGGTCATTCGCGTGAAGAACATCACAATGGATGTGTATGTAAACGGAACCATATCCCAGAGTGTGCTTTTAGACGGTGTCCCGAAACAGAACTTTGGTGATGTTTGGCTATGTGCCAACGGAGGTTTCGGCGGATATGTATCTAACTTGTGGTATTACAGTCATGCGCTGGGAGCATCCCAAATAGCGACCATAGCCAGAAACGGACCCAGTCGAAAAATGCTTGGTGCACAAGGAATGGAGGACAAAAAGGATGATTATTTGTCACTCAGGTGGTATTTTTCTGGAAATAGAGATATGTATAACCCATAACTCGTTTGGCACCAATCTACTATAATATTTATTTTATTTTTATGAAATATTATATGCGTATATACTAACTAACAATGTCCTGTTTTAATCCTGGTGGAAATCCACCACAACCGCCTCGTGTATGGTCTCGTGTTCAAGGTCCATGTTCCACGGAACAGCCTGATTCGGCATCGCCTGTTGTGTATTTTCCATTGACGAAACAAACAATCCCTATACAGGAGGCAGCCAACGAGTTTCGCATGATTGAGAAGGGGAACGTGCTTCAATACAAGAAAAATAGCAGCAACCTGACAAAAAAACAAAGATATACCCAGATTGCACGCGGAAAATGGGTGTATCGCAACCCAACGTTGGCCACACAAAGCGATACATACACCAACCCGAATACCAGAAATTTGACGCGGGTCGATTATACAACTATCTATGCCGACGACGGAACAGATGCAAATTTACCCGTCACCGAGCCCGAGCCGACGATCATCTCCATTCCATCCAAACTTCCTCCTCGAGCAGGGACACGTCCCGTCCCTCCTCCCCCTCTTCCTCCGCCAGTGAATCCTAATGTAAGACCCAATACGCAACTGGACCCCAACTATCCGCCCCTGTGTCCACAGTATATAGATCCATCGTACGACCCGAATCCAGATCCTGTTATTGAAACGCCCGACACACTTCCTCCAGTAGCAGTAAACAAATGGCCAGCGATGACGCTTCCCTATGTTGACCCATCTCCCCCGGAAAAGGAGCGCGTTGTCATCGCCGACGGAGGCTCCTTTGTTGTTCCACCATCCAACCAGTGTGCTCTTACCAGTGCTTCAGATGTCCCTGGACCGATTCAAACCCTTTGCTATAATTCAGGAAAACTCGGTACATTCTATCCCAGACAGCGTCGCAAGATGGGAAACAGTGGTGATAAATTCCCAACTGGGTACAAATTTAAGAACCCATCGACATGATATGTTATGATATTTTTGTCTGGCTATTTATTATGGATACCCTTCAACGCAGATTTCTACTGTTTTTGGTTGGATGTATAGGCGTGCGCGTGATGATTGTATTGCTGGCGTTCTATACGAAGCCCGTATATCTTCCTATGTTGGGATATATTGCCTTGCTTCCAGCCATAGGATTTCTATACATATATCTCACCGGTTCCAGAAAAAGAGGAATGGAGGTAGGAGGAGAGAAAATATGGTGGAACTGTCTGCGTCCTCTTCACTCTCTACTGTACTTCCTGTTCGCCTATGCCGCCATTACCCGGAATCAGGAGGCGTGGAAGTTTTTGGCATTAGATGTATCCATTGGATTTACTGCATTCATTGGTCACCATTATACAGCGGGAAACCTCGGTAAATTATTATCATAAGTAACTAATGTAAACATCCTATATAGAGGTGTTTACATTACGCACGCAAGTTGGGATTCACGCAAACGTCATGGGTGGGGAATATGTCGCCTGACATACACTTGTCCGCTTCTCCTACTCTACTACAGCTTCGGTATCCAGAATAGGAACCAATATAGCACCATCCGCTTTTGTTGTTTCCAGGTCGAGCTCTCGGGGCTCCGCTAAACACATCGTTGGGCGAAATATCGTCCAATTTTTCCAGGTCTTTCTTGGTAGGTTGTCGTGATTTGTTTATTGCCTTTTTGAGAGGCGTTTCGTCGATCTCTATGTCAATGTCTTCCTCGTCCTCTTCGCCAACGTCGCTGGCCTTTGACGCCGGCGATTCGGCATTCTTCGACTTCTTTCCGCCAGTCACGGTGGATTCAGGGTCGTTCGCCTGGACCTCTTCGCCGTCGTCATCACCATCCAGCACATCGTCCACTTTATCCGCGCCCTCGTCCACGAGACTTGCCGTTTTCTTTGCCCCCTTGGCAGCAACTTTCCCCAATTCTCGTCCCTCCGCGACGGATCCTCCTCCTATCTTTTCCATTATCCCTGCCCACCAAGCACCGATCCTTTCCCATACCGGAAACACGGCATCTCCTATTGAGTCGGTGGTCTTTCCTAAATATCCAAATACGTTAAATCCAGCGTAATGGGCTACCAAAATAATCACGCCAATGAGAATGACCACATAGAGAATCATGGTGGTGTTGTCGTTGGATGGTTCTACGAACGCATCGCTACTTGCCTGAAACAATGGGGAGTTTGCGCTGTTAGAAAATGATTGGGATTCCATTATAATAAAAATACATATATTAAATTTTTATGATATATGTATTGTTGTAAATCACCCACCGTAAGAATAGTGTCTTTTTGATAAAAAGAGCATAGAATGAATTAGTTCATAAATACATTATGAATAATCATTTATTTGAAAGTAAGTATACTGATATTGTTGAACCTAAGTATGGAATTAACCGAGATGCGACCCATGACGAGATTCTCACAAAGAATATTCATAATAGTCATTCGTATTCAATAGATAAAACCAAACGGATTGATATGACAAACTATGAAACGTATAGTATTGATCCGGCTGGTTGCAAAGATGCTGATGATGCTTTTTCAATCTATACCGAAAACAATACATTATATTTTGCGATACATATTGCCGACCCCACAGAATACATAGAATTACATTCAAATCTGTGGAAGGCTATTGTCAATAGAACAACAACTAAATATCCGTCTAATCGAGCACCTATTCATATGCTGCCAGATAAAGTATTGGAATTATCAAGTTTACAAGGTTCTGTGAATGGTAATGTCAAAAACGCTATCACTATTTTAACCGAAATTGATTCCACGACATATGAACCGGTTCATGCAATTAAATTATTATTTACAAATATATTTGTTAAAAAAGAGAATGCGTTTAGTTATAATGATGCTGCAAAAGAAAATAATACATTTAACATCGGGTTGAAAATAAGCGAGACATTGAAAACAAAGCGGTCATTGAAAACAAAAGGAACGAAACTAAACGAAATTTCTACTGCATACCCAATATATGGACCCGATAATGTATATTTATATGAAGATACATCACAAGAGCGGCTGATGAAACAAATGATCGCAGAATTCGCAATTTTCGCGAATTCCTTTGTGGGCGAATATTTGAAAATAAATTTAAATACTGGTATTTTTAGAACATGTGTTGCAAATGACTGGTTACAAACGGTTTATAATGAAATCTCAGGAGAAGAATTATTACAGGAAATTATTACAAATGGTATCCGTGCTGATTATATATCAAACGTAGATTCGCATGACTTGGTTGGAATGCCTGAATATTGCCATTTTACTTCACCTATTCGTCGATTATCTGATTGTATATGTCATTATTTATTAAAATATATTTATTTCAAACATAAAAACTATACTATTCCCTTTTCAGAAATAGAATTAGAACAGTTAGCTACAAAATGTTTAAAAATAACACGAACAGAAAAAAAGAATCAATATTTAGACATCAAATTTCGTTTACTACAAGTCATGAATAATATGATTTTTCAAGATAAACAAATAGGCATCGAATACTATATCACCAGTTACGGCGGTCTATTTTTGAACATCATTATTTGTAAAATAAATAACTTTCACGTTCACATGTCATATACGTTACGTGTTCGTAACTATGTAAAAGACATAAACCCGAAAGAGAAATTTAGTTTAACTATCACTCAGGCAAATTGTTTTACGAACTACGATGAAAATACAATACCCGAGTTAGATAGACATATCTTAGAATAAGTTTATATTAGAAGAAATTTATAGATTTTTCTCTCATTTTTACATGTCCGAAGATGTAAACATGAAATCACTCACCACATCACTTGAACGTGTACAAGTAAAGGAACTGGTTCAGGGAAGCTAATATTTCATCTCTGATATTAAACAGATCCGTGTTGGACATCTCCTTGAGAGCCGGCTGTTTGTCCAGACCGACGAGGTAGCTCTTATACGCATCTATCTCTTTTTTGAATTCTTTATGCGTAGCACAATCCTTCAACTTAAGGTTGGATGTATTCAATTTAATTCTGTTTTGCGTCTTCCCCAGCAACACTTCCACAAAGCTGTCGATGTGTGTGTTGAGAGTCGCATACAACTCGTCGGTTGCCTTGTGTGTTGCGTAACTATACGTCTTCCAGTGATACAGCTTGATGGTGTTGAGCATTTGAAGAAATTTCATAACAATTTCCGATTCAAATCGTATCATTGCCTTGGATACGCCGCCGCGTTTCAGCGTCTTTTTATGGAGTCTGCTACTTCTACGACGGGTCTTCATAGAGGTATCTATATATCTATATATATAGACAGAGAGAATTACAAAATCGCAATTACAATCGGGGGATAAATTTGTCCCCAAATTCTTGTAATTTGTCCAGTTTTTCAATGGTCTTCTCCATGTTGCTTTGTTTCACGTTTGTAAACAAGTAATCTGTCGGCGGTCTTTTCTCCTTGGCCTTAATCTGCTTGTATATGTGATTGATCTTGAGATTCACAGACTTTATCTTCTCCTTTGTCTGGTCAGTGATCATCGCTCCGTTCAACGAGACGTTGTCCACCAAGAGAGAAATAGCGAGATACATGAGATACCGACGCTTCCGAAACACGCCGCTGCTATATCGCAGAGCATACAGATTGAGTAGCGAACGAATTAGTTTGTTGGTACGTTTATCAATGTGGTTCTCTGACGCGTTGATAAACACGCCCCATACAACCCAGTCCACTACCTTTTGGTGTTTTTCTTCTACGTCCACAAGTCCTCTTCTCTCGCATTTACATTCTTCCTTCTTGTTTTTACAAATTCGCTTGTAGGTCATCAGCCACTCCGTCCAAAAACAAGCAAGCATCAGATTTTTCCCCTTGTTGGATACGGCGTACGCCAATTCGTTGATTGCTATGAACAACTCTTTAGGGTCGTCTCCCTTGAAATTTGTCTCTGCGAAGGACATGTCTGGCGCCTTCAGTTTGGGCGTGATATTGGTCATATTAAAATAGATTTCGTCTATTTTTACCTCTTCATAGGGATGGCGGGTAGAAGCATCACATAATACACATATGATTTCGGCAAATAGTTTTCGAACCTTGTCACTGTTTCGCATAACCAGTTCGTTTCCGGCATACCCGCCGCGGGCTATTTCGCGAAAGGTGTTTATTCGGTGTTCAAGATAAACACACAGACTGGGAGATCCTTGTTGGATATATCGACTGTAAAATAAAATAATCGTGTCCCACACTTCAATGTAGTGTCCCGAGCATATTAACTCCGCACACCAAAAACACGCTGGTTCGAGTGACGATTCGCGCAAGCTCTTTAGAAGTTCTTTCTTTACATCCCCCTTTTTAAACTCGGAGAATGTCGTTCCCGAAAAATCCTTCGGTTCTCTTGTATCGTTTATTTCGAATTCAGGTTCCATTAATTACAATGAACACAAAAATAATATGAATATAACATATACGATGAGTAAAAAAAATATAACTAATTCCGCCAAGTTGTGTTCCACATGGGGAGGGGTGTTGATCGCAGTGTTGCTTACACTGGTAATAGTGGTTGGTTGGAACTATCTTACAGAGAAGGTTCGTGTTGGGGGGCGAATGGAAGGATTTGAGCAGATGGAAAAGGTGTCTATCAAGGAGGGACCGGAGGTGTATGACGATTTTTATGTAAACATTTACGACGAGCTCGTATACAACCAGTTAAAGAACGACTACGAGGTGGGCGAGATTATGAAGATAACCAAGCCCACAAGCGTAAGCAAAATACTGGATATCGGAAGCGGAACAGGCCACCATGTTGCAATGTTGTCTGCCCAAAATCTCGACGCTACTGGCGTGGATATATCACAGTTTATGGTGACAAAGGCAAAAGAGAATTACCCCAACGAAAAATTCGTGAAAGGAGACGCCCTGAACAGCAATTTGTTTATGCCTTCGTCGTTCACGCACATTACCTGTCTGTATTTCGGAATCTATTATTTTAGAGACAAATTACAGTTCTTCAAGAATTGCATGAAGTGGTTGATGCCTGGCGGGTATTTAGTGGTTCACATTGTGGACAGAGACATGTTCGACCCTATCTTGCCTCCAGCCAACCCGCTGATTATTGTTTCTCCTCAAAAATACGCAGCCAAACGGATTACCCAGTCAAAGGTCACGTTTAATAACATGGACTATGTAGCGAATTTCGACATGCCTCCTAATTCAGACCAAGCGGTCTTTAGTGAAAAGTTTTATAGCAAAGACGATAAGAAAACCAGGAAGAACAAACACACATTCAAGATGGAGCCCGAAAAGTCAATTGTAGAAATGGCCAAGCAGACCGGGTTCCTCGTTCAAGGAAAAATAGACTTAATACGGGTCGGCTACGAGTATCAGTATTTATACGTCTTTGTAAAACCTAATTAATAGGCGACAGATGAAAACACCATAAGAATAAATAATATACTTCGACACGTACACGTTGCGTACCCGTAGTATATTATTATTATTTCTCAGTCGAATCGTACCTTTTCGAGTAAGGTGGATTCTCCCATAATAGGAACAATAAGGCGAAATAGTTGCCGGATTGCCCCGTTTGCGTTTTTTATATGTATGTAGGACAAAGTAGAATTGTGCTTACTCGTTAGTAACGTGATGATGTCCCGGGTAAGCTGTAGCTCCATCAGGTGGTAATGTTGAAATCCAGATCCATCGAAAATCCACGCCCACCTATCCCGCACGTGATTGGTCAGCATATTGTCCATGTGGGCAATGATACCCACCCGGTCATCGTACTTGGACGCCTCTCCTGGGTTCGTGTAAAAAATACTCACACCATCATTCTCGCACAATTTAGAGAACGAGTGGCTCGACGGGTCACGATGACAAGTTTTACATATTTTACTCATATCCATGATACTTGAATAGAAATTAAGTTAACGGAGATAGCGGAGTTGGCAGAGTTGGCGGAGTTGGCGGATTTCTGTTTATAACAGAAAAAATCAATATTGGCATAGAGTAATCAATGTACCAGGACGCATATTCCACCGCTGTCACTGTTATCTTACCGATAATTATCATTGCCATCTTAGTGTTGTATGCCTATCTGAAAATATCCTACGGATTTTGGTTCTATGCTCCGGTGTTCCATTTGTATGATTTCCATTACTACATTTACCCACGAGGAATCGTGGAAGAGGGGATGCCAGAGAAAAACAAGTTCACCAATCTTGTGGACATTGATATGCGTCAATTCGACAAGATACAGGACGGTCACCTGTTCCGCCAGTTTGTATCTTTCGTGGGTGCTCACTATATGCGAAATCGCGACAGCAGCTATATCCCGAGGGTCGCCGACACCGAGCCATATTTCACAAATCACAAGCATCCGTGTTTTGTCAGCTATTACTACAAGCCTCAGTTGCTGCATGCCCCGAGAAACAATTCTATTCTTTCTCGCAAACAGGTTGTTGGCGTGATGACAACTCGACCAGTTCAGATACAAATTAAAAAATCAGCATCCTCCTTTCTAAAGATGTATGGATATTACGTCGACTACTTGTGTGTCCACCGGAATCATCGGAATAACGGGGTTGCTCCACAACTCATCCAGACCCATTACTATCGTCAACGCCGCCTTAATCCCGCAATCCATGTGAACTTGTTCAAGCGCGAGGGTGATCTCACGGGCATTGTTCCTTTATGTGTCTATTCTACGTATATGTTCGACTTGAGAACAGTCGCATCGTCGAATACTGAACCTGAACTGCCTATTATTTACAAAAGGATACGATGTTCTTCGCAAAACATGAGACATCTCACGGAATTCATGAAATCGGTGAGCGATGTGTTCGACATCACTGTATCTCCCGATTTGTCCAACATATTGGATTTGATAAAGAGCGAAAACTATTATATTGATTGTATCCTCGACACCACAAAGGATAATGAGGTAATAGGGTGTTATGTGTTTAGGAAAACAATGGTAACCGTCGAAAAAACAAAGAGCGTCATTGCGTGTATCGCGAGTGTCAGGTCGGCCGTATTTGATCCCTCCATGTTTTTTCGAGGATTCATTGATTCTGTGTCGACATTTACCCCTACACATGAACGGCTTCTGGTGGAAGACTTGTCACATAATTCTACACTTTGTGACAAACTGAAAGATGTATCGACTCCTCTTGCCACATCTCCTACAGCTTACTTTTTTCATAATTATATATACCCTACATTCACCTCGTCTAAGGTCTTGATGCTTGGCACATAATTATCTTTTGTATTTTCCAATACGCGTAAACGAATCCACGAGGAAAATCACGAAGATCCCTAAAAAGGAATACAAAATGACTTCTTCTGTAACAGACCCTATCCGCTCGTCTTGCTGCTCCTCCAACAAATGAATCATGTAGTTTAACTTCTCAATGAGAACACCGTTCTCGGGAGACTGGTTATGTGGCATCGCGGTCGGATATGAGTCGTAATAAGGTTTATTCACCGATGCAGCATTTGGCGGAACGTGATTGGGATAATTGGGAATGAATTTTTTGTAATAGTCTTCGTTGGTAGTTTGACTTCCATAATTGTCTTGATACCCGTTCATTTCAAGAGACGAGTCGCTATATTCAACCGCCTGGTTGCTGTGGCCACCGGTTCTATTCTCGGGACCGGGTCCTTCTCGAAGATATTTAGACACGGGACTTTCCTTTACATCAATGGTTCGCTCAACGCCTGACGATTCGGGGGCAGCTGGCGGATTAAAGTCGCCCATATCATTGTCGTCAGCATCGTCGTCGTCCGTATTATTGTGTAGCGTTTGAAGCAAATTGCTCATTTTAACGGTGTCCACGTTATTGCTGGCAGGACGGCGTTTCTGGGTTTTATTGCGAGCGGTTGGTTGTTGTTTTTGTTTTTCGGCGTTAAGTGTATAATTATCATCATTGAAAGGAGCAGCGCTCATTGCTAAAGACATTCTCTTAATAAAAATTAAGATAATAAATTAGAGAATATCACTGAAATAGAGCGTTTATATAATATATCCACCCATCGCACCCTCAAATGATTTGTTGATTGATGCGACATGCGTCATTTTTTTTACGATAGAGTCGCATACAGGAGGGTTACAGTGTGATGCTGCCTGGAATTGGCATCGCAATGTGCTAATATACAACCCATAATCCATTTCCTCGTCCAACATGTGGTTTTCCACAGAATAAATCATTTTGGAAGCACAGTGGTATGCCTCTCGGTAGTACCCATGGTCCAACATGGGTAGCAGGATTGTACCGTATACATAATGGAAGTTGTTGGAAATATGAATAAAATTATTGAGGATTTGGCCATAGTCCCCGTAGGATCGTTCAATGTCGTCGTAGAACTCATCCAGCACTTCGAGATAGAACATTTCCTCTCCATGCCCATACCCCGCATGTGTCGTGTTGTACACCACCTCTTTTAATCGAGTTAACACCTTTTTCCCAATATCGATGCCACACGTGAAGAAGCATCCGCTGACAAGCCAACGATAAGATTCGTAATACTCGCGCTTGTGCTCCATCTCCTTGTATTTCTTGTCCACCACCCCCATTACCTGTATGTGAAACTTGTCCTTGTTCACCTGGGTCAAAATACGAGGAATGCGCGACCCGTTGTATCGAAAGCAAATTTTGTTTGTGTTGTCGTCTACATGTAAATTGGAATCAATCCATCCAAATGTGGACGTCTGGAACGGGTTCATTTCCATACCTTTCAACACAAAGTCGAACTTGTTAGCACAAAGCAGGTGAGATTCGGGACAGGTTCGTTCGTCTTGTGTGGGCCAATATTCAGAACGGTTCTCCCTTACCATATCCGTGAACTGCGCCGACCAAAGCTGTTCATATTCCAGTGTCACACATATGGTCATGGATTCGTATGCGTATGCGCACCGACGTTCGTGGATGATGTTTATCATTTCCCTGTTGCCAAACACAATGAGATACACTGGTAACTTTAGAATGGCGTCGATGCCTTTCAACGCCTTCTCCGGCGTCCGCACACTTTTATTGAATTTGGACAAGTCAAAAAGGGCGGTCACAAGAGTACAATCTGGTATCCGCATCTGGTTATTCTGTATAATAATGAAACTTTATATCATTATAATTTGTCAACATAGTATAGAAGTATGGAATTCCTACAGTTATTTTCTATCTTGGCCATTTTGCTGATCCTTATAAGCATGTACCAAGTGTCGAGCTTTATTTCGTGTAAAAACTATGTAAGGTGTATTCAACACACTGCGTCTGGGAGAGTCATTATACTGACATTCATTGTCGCTCTTGCAGCGGTGAATAAATACCTGGCCGCACTGGCGGTCATCTTTCTTTCTATATTCTTGTTTGACCTGAAGGAACCATATGGTGTTTTTGACCTATATAACTGTAAGGTCATGGACCAATGTGTGAAAATAGACAACGGCATCACCGCTCGGCTGACAGAGAAACTTTTTGCTAAAAAATCAAACGTGGACAGCGTCCTTCCACGCGACGGTGACATTATCAGCTCCCCCTCCAGCGTGGTGGTGAACGAGGAAAACGACATTCCTATGTTTGACATGAAGACAATCGGGAACGTCAAGTTTGAGTATGTGTAAGCAAGTGTGTGCGTATGCTACTCTACTTTCGCGATACAAGAAAAAATGAAAAGCTTTCATCGATGCTGGAGATTCAACAAAGAACAATGAATAAGAATAACCATGAAGTATATGTTTGAAGTAAAGACAACCTGTAGCAAACCGTTCTATCTGTCGGTGAGTGAAGAGACGCCTCTATACGAGGCACGTGATATGATATTGAACGATGTTGAATATAATACGATACTTATGAAGTCCGACGTGCTTGACGTCTTCATACCTTGCGGAGATATATGTATATCCATTACAAACTCCAACGACACCATCCACTCGTTTATTCAAAAACACGCATCGTCTTTCGGTGAACACAAACAGGCCTATGACAACGGGTTCTATTGTATTTACGTGATTGACAACACCTACGTTGAAAGAATAAAGTCGAAACACGAGGCACCAATTTACAATGACGTTATCCCTCCTCCCACCCAAGATGGAAACGCTATAAAAAATATACTAAAATCGACAATTGGTCTTGTTACCGGTTCATATGTATAGATAGGTAGCGTATAGAATGTGAACGAAAACGAAACCGAAACCGAAACCGAAAACAGAGAATGGGTCTATCAGTTATGTCCTATTTTCTTTGCTAACTATATAGATAATAGATAGATGTCAGAAACAAAAACCAGACTTAAGGGGATTATTGCCAAGACGTCCAACCAACCGACTATCGTCAACGAATCCAGTCGATTTGTTGTTGCTACCTATTGGTGGGGACGGGGCAACTTCAACGCTAACACCGCGCGTCCATGTATGTTTTTTTACGAAACCTTCGTGGACAAAGTGATCAAGTATGTCATTCGGTTCTTCGTGGAATTACATAGCTCCAGCCAGACAAAAATTAATATTTCTGGCCCCGACGAGGTGCTGGAAAATTTCCTCGAGCATGTGAAGCGAACCAAATCATATCGTAATGTGATTGCCAACATTACCAGGGATTATTACTATGAGTTGTACCAAGACATCGGACTGCGTGACATGAAAGACCCTGAGATTTTTACAAAAGCGGGACAGATCATCGAAACAATGAAACAAAAAAACGAAACACCGTCCGAATACACACTTCGACCCGAGAACGACGCAGAGCAGGACTTTTTCGACATCGGGCTCGAGATTATCCGACTGAACAAACAGGAGATATTTGACATATTCGTGACAGGCAATCAAGTCAATACCATCAAAAAACTGTATTTGACAGACGACCAGAAACCGTCGAAGGACATAACAGAGGTGTTACTGGAAACAATGCGAAACGCAATCGACGCCAAGACGTCCCTCACCGAGAAGATCAAGTCCAATTTAAAGGTGAAGCAGCAGATATCATTGCCAACACAGACCTATGAAAATGTCAATATCTACGATATTCTCAACTTGCGGTTTCGGTTCAGAGACGCCATGAAATACGAAGACATGATTGCCAAGTGGGAAGGCGAATGTGCCAAATTCAACTGTAACTACCTGGCAGTGGAATACCCCGAGTTCGCACAGCCTGGCGGCTACCAGATGGCCATCAACGCCAAGCCCGATTTCATCAAGAAGGCACTGGAACTGTGTAAAGACAGACCCGTGCTCTACATCGACGGCGACATGTTCATTCGCCAGTACCCCCTGATTTTCGATATGGAAGGAGTAGACTACATGGGACGAGGCTGGTGGATGGACCCCCGCTCCAGTTACATGATGAAGGAGAGCATTACATACGATCCGTATTTGTTCGAAACCTCGGGAGGGATCATGTATTTCTCTCAATCCTATGAATCCAAACAACTCGTGGACGCTTGGATCGACGAGTCAGATAAGGACCGCAACGCAGGCAAGGCCGACGATCGCATCATTTCCCTTATTTTCAACAGCAAGAAGTTCCTGCTCAACATGAACATTGTCCAGCTACCCATCGAGTATTTGTGGCTCACGCTAGACTACGACGAGAGAATGTTGGCGGACGTGTATGACTGGGACGAAGACGAGATGAAATCCACCATTATCGTGGAACACCCCGAATGTTTGACCAGCGAAGAGACCGCGTCGGGGGCAGGGGCGTCCAGCGACCGCACCCCCAAATACTATTCGTTCATCAGCGACGAGGAGCACGCGTTGCAGCCTGTGTCAGAACAGGTATACGAATACTTGATGTTCCCTAACAAAACCATGATCAAGGCGTTCGAGTGGTATTACAAATATATGAGGAATACCACCTACATAAATGACGGCAACGCCTATTTGGTCGAGAACAAGATGGTGTTTCCCGACAATCCTTCCGCAAACGAACACCCGTTGTACATCACAAGCTACGACGACAAGTTTGGTGACAAGAATGAAGTATCGGACAGCAACTTTGGTATCATGAACAACGAGATTGACGAAAACTATCTACAAACAAAACTGTCAGTGCCTCCGTCACCAGGCAGTCTCGTGGAGATGCCCCAGGAAATTATACCGGGACAAGAATACGAGATACCCATCATCATGTCGCTTCTCAGCAAGGGGTATAGCGTGTTATACAAACCCACAAACTGTTCGCCGTCGTGCTATACCGATATTGCGACGGACGAAAAGAACAAGAGACTGGACCTCGTGTTTTTCCCAGAAATGAGCAAGATGAGTCATCTATTAAAACCTGTCATCGACCTCACCCAACCGGTGTTGTTCCGGTATCACCCAGAGAGCAAGGATATGATGCTGAACACATTGTCTATTTTTTCATCTCTCCAGGACATGTCGGAGACGTTTGCGTATGGTTCTTACCATATTCTATCGCGAATCCGCATGGGTTATGTCTTCAAACCCAAAAACAAGACGAGTGTTCAGAAACAAGACCCGCAAGGACAGCGAGGTGGCGGAGGGATCAGTGAGGAGGAACAGGCGAGATTTATAAAGGAGTATATGGAAGGTAAAGAACTCATGTACGGCGGACAAAAAAGAACGAAGAGACGTGGACCAAGAAGAAGGACTGTCAAACGTACACCCAGAAACGGAAGAAGGGTGTCAACAACAGGGACAAAAACAACAACCAAAAAGACCCACAGAACCCATAACAAAACTCGTCGCATCCTGAAGAGAAAACAGAACAAGACAAGGAGAAACAGACGTCACTGACTAATTACATAAAATCGAGATTCCATTTCGATACTTTTTTACAGGTGTCGAGAATGAACTCGTCGGTTATTTTGTCGTTATAGGAAGCATGTTCAAAGTCGACCACCCACATAGTTTCATCCTTATCCGCGATGAAATTGTAGCCCGTGATATCAGGATACTCTATATTGTGATAGGTTAGCTTTACCATAATATCGCTTATTTGAGCTCGTATATGCGGAGGCACGTCGTCGATTGATTCGCCGTATATATCCGACACACTGAAACCGTTTATTCGCTGCATCTTCATTGTTTTTTCTTCCTCATTGTAGCTAACAATGCGCGGAATCTTGACGACCCCCAGATTATATACATACTTGTGCATTTTGTATTCTTTATACGAGACGTCAGGCTTTATTGCGTACTTAGGCGTTAAATGGACACTTGGCATGAGTAACGGACCTATTGAACAGACAGACTCGCGGAGTTACGTTTCATTTTTATCCTAATTGTTGCGAAATGGCTGAAATAGCCCCGAACAATCCTGTCATATTTTCTTCTGGTAATATAATAGTATGCCCAAAACAAAATCTTCAACTACCACTCCTCCGCCAGCACCACCTGCTCCCGCTCCTGCTCCTGCTCCGCCAGGAATACCTGGGATGCCGCCGCCCGCCCCCATAGTAGGTGGATCTCCGGAACCTGGTATTTTGGGGTTTTTGAACCATCACGTCTCTTATCTCAACCAGAGCAAATATTTTGCGGGTCTGTGTATGATCATGTTGAACATAGGGTCGAAATTTGTATCCATTGAATTTAGCAAGTCCGCCGAACAATACTTTAAACTGAACGTGACCAAACAGATTCTGGTCTTTTCCATGGCTTGGATGGCTACGCGCGATATCTACACCGCATTGGTCATCACCGCTGTGTTTGTGGTTCTCTCTGAACATCTATTTAATGAAGAAAGCCAGTATTGCGTCGTTCCGCACAAATACCGGGTACTTGACAAACTGATCGACTTGAACGGAGACGGGGTCATCAGTGACGACGAGATTAAGAAAGCGGAGGAAACGCTGATGAGAGCGAAACAGCAGAAGGTTCAGCAGGACCAGCGCAAGGCATTCATGTCATTCGACCCTGAATTCAAAAACGAAACGAAATATGGAAGTGCTTAATATTTATCTCGGAGGCGAATTAAAAACTTATTCTTAATGTATTATAAGTATGTCTACTCAAAATAATACATTAACGAACCCCGACGTGTCCGAAGATAGGAAACAAGAGTGCGAGGCAGAGCTTATCGAATCCCCGCCGTCAACGACTACGCCCACCTACGACAAAGAACTGGGTCTAGGGTCTGATCAAAAACCAACAGACGACGAGCAGACGGATGACGCGTTTTCGTCTACAAAATCCGACACAGAGGCCATGGACCTTGCGGAAGACGCACTTGTTCCCGAAGAAGGGAAAGACGCCGCGGATACGAAGACCAAAGAAGTAGTCGAACCGTCAACGGAGGAGAAGATGGCTCAGCAAATAACAGATGTCAGTGTTCCTCCCCTCATTCAAACCCAGCCGCAACAAATATACAAACCCAATACGATCACCATTCTCGTGAACACGAAAATACGAAACCACCGTATGCTCTACTACAAACCATACATGACGGTTCCTGGTGAAATGGGAAAAAACGTATGCTTTGATCCGCTGGTGATGCTGAACCAATCGGTCGTTTCCAACATACCACCAAACGAACCAGAAGACGAATTGTATACGCAATTTTTCAGACGCAATCAGTTTAACAGTTTGCTCAAACGCACCCTGGCGAAATCAACGCAGCCCATTTACACGTTTGAGGAAGCGAGAAAAGATGGCGTGACCGATAACAACATTCATGTTACTCTGGACACGCTCTTCAAACAAGGAAACACCTTTTATATAGGCGGAGAACCGTATGTGATCAATTCATACGACTGGATACAAGGGGATTGGCAGGTGGACTCTCGTCCCAATTACGAACAGAAAATTCGGTTTTTGCCCTATGGAGTATCCTACCCCAAGAACTATGTTCATCAATTCAGTCGCCAGGCCGAACGGGAAAGGGTCACCATTCCCACCGAGGCGTTGAAGGGAGACGCGCTTGAAAGTTCGTCGAAAATCAAGAAGGCCATTGAGAGTGCAGCAGGCACCATTGTTCATCAGCCTGGTGTGACCATTGGCGACGACGTGGACATCAAAAAATACAGCATTCCCAACATTGCCGAACTGGTGGAGTTGAAGGAAACCGACCCAGACAAGGTCCCACTCTTGACCCCGGACGGTGAATTGGGTCCCATTTCTGGCGAAGAAGAAGTAGTTCGACCGGAACCGGCATCTTCTCCGTCCGCCGATTTGGAGCCTGTTCCTGCCCCCCAACCGACGCCCGCCATTATTGAACCTGACCCCCTTCCGACACCCGAACCTGTCCCCATTACGATTGAACCAGAGCCAGAGCCAGAGCCAGAACCAGAACCAGAACCAGAACCAGAACCAGAACCAG
>Ga0115550_1000513_pt1 | contig 32552 bp, 32 predicted proteins | sample COGITO_mtgs_1005_FD_87177 | JGI IMG/M metagenome (GOLD analysis project Ga0115550, IMG submission 87177) | Pelagic marine microbial communities from North Sea - COGITO_mtgs_100511 | ecosystem: Environmental > Aquatic > Marine > Epipelagic | place: Germany:Helgoland, sampling site Kabeltonne...
ATAGAGCACCCGGGCTATGCCGACCCGCTGCAACTGGCCACCGGAGAGCTCGCCGCAGCGCTGCTGCCACTTGTCGGCGAGGCCGAGGCGGGCCAGTTCGGCCCGAGCACCGTCCGGATCGCAGGGGCGCAGCAGCGAGAGCAGGGCGCGAACGAGGGACCACTGGCCGAGTCTGCCAGCCAGCACGGCAGTCACCACCGGCTGGGAGGCGGGCAGCGGAGGCTGCTGCCAGACCATGCCGATCCGGCTGCGCAGCCGCTGGCGGGCCCGGGTGGAGAGGGCCCAGGGATCTTCCCCCCACAGGGAGAGTGCCAGCTCACCGCGCAGCTCTGTACCGATCAGCCGCAGCAGGCTGGTCTTGCCCGCGCCGCTCGGTCCTATGATGGCGACGCACTCCCCCGCCTCGATCTGCAAGCGAAGCGGATGCAGGATGCGACTCTCGCCGAGCCGCAGCCCTGCTCCATTCAGCGCAACGGCGATCACTTCAGCAGACCGGCCTGGGTCGCGGCCGCTTCTATGCCCTGGTAGTTCTCGGGCTTGGTTTCGATGAAACGGCTGGCCCGTTGCAGCTTGAGGATCTCGGCCTGGGCCGGGACGGCAGGATCCAGGCTGAGGAAGGCCTGCTTGATTTTCTCCTGCAGCGCCGGATCCAGGTCGCCGCGCACCGTCCAGTTGTAATCAAAGTAGGTCGGCGTGGTCCAGATCACCTTCACCTTGGCGGTATCGACCTTGCCCTCTTCCACCAGCTTGTCCCACACGGAGGCGTTGAGCGCACCGGCCGGCACCTTGCCGGAGGCGACCCAGGCAACGGTGGCGTCGTGAGCGCCGGAGAAGGCGACATGTGCGAAGTCACGTTCCGGATTGATGCCCTGCTCGGCCAGGAAGTGGCGCGGCATCAGGTGACCCGAGGTGGAGGAGGGGGAGCCGAAGGCGAAGTCCTTGCCCCTGGTGTCGGCCAGGGTCTTGATGCCGCTGTCGGCATTGGCGATGAATTTGGAGGTGAACTGGGCATCCTCCTGGCGTTGGACCAGCGGCACTACCTTGTCGGCCCTACGATGGGCCTGCACATAAGTGAAACCCCCGAGCCAGGCCATGTCGAGTTTGCCGGCAGCCAGCGCCTCGACCACGGCGGCGTAATCGTTGACCGGTACGAACACCACCTCGCGCCCCGTCTTCTCGGCCAGATATTCTCCCAGCGGGGCGAACTTGCGCTGCAACTCGGTGGGGGCTTCGTCCGGGATGGCGGATACCCGCAGCGGTTCGGCGGCAGTGGCGCCCAGGCTGGCCAGCAGTGTGGTGAGGGCAAATATCCATTTAGAGGTCATGGGCAGTTCCTTGTGGTCTGTCGTTCGGGCAAGAGAAAGGCCCGACACCAGTCGGACCTTTCAAGAGGGTCATGGTAGGGGGCCACCGGCGCTCTGCGCAAGATGGGCTCCTCAAAAAGGCACGTTACACCCCGACGTGGAAGGCCTGCTTGAGGTTGCGGATGAAGTCCGCATCCCGGCACAGGGTCTTGCCCGGGCTGTCGGAGATCTTGGCGACCGGGCCGCCGTTGCACTCCATCAGCTTGAAGACGATGTTCATGGGGCTGACACCGGGCAGATCGCAGGTGAGCTTGGTGCCGATGCCGAAGCTGGTGTTGATGCGGCCACGGAAGTGGCGGAACAGCTGCACCGCCTTGTCGAGGTTGAGCCCATCGGAGAAGACCAGCGTCTTGTCGGTGGGGTCTATACCGAGGCGCTGGTAGTGGCTGATGGCCTTCTCGCCCCACACAACAGGGTCGCCGGAGTCGTGGCGTAGACCCTGATAACGGCTGGCCAGCTCAAAGTCAAAATCACGCAGGAAGGCGTCCATGGTGATGCAGTCGGTCAGGGCAATGCCGAGGTGGTTGGTGAATTCGTCCAGCCAGCTGGTGAGGGCGGCGCGTTGGCTGTGCTCCAGCGGGAAGCCGAGCTGCTGGTGAGCCTGGAACCACTCGTGGGCCTGGGTGCCCACGGCAGGTAGTTGGTACTTTTGGGCCAGCAGGTAGTTGCTGGTGCCGCGAAATGCCGGCAGCCGCTCCTTGAGACGGCCCACGACCGCATCCTGCACCGCATGGGAGAAGCGGCGACGGGTACCGAAGTCGATGAGGTTGAACTCGCTCATCTCTTCCGGGCTGAGGTCCTGTTCCAGCTTGTCGATCTTCTGATCGAGCCGATCCAGCGCCTGGCTGACGCCAAACTGGGGATAGCGGAAGCGGTTGCGCATCTCGCTGATGATGGCGAGCACCGGGATTTCCCACAGGATCACATCCTGCCAGGGTCCCTCGACCCGCACATTGATGCGGCCATCCTGCTCGAATACCTGTAGCAGGGAGGCATCGAGGGGCTTTCGGCGCAGGTGATCCAGGTAATCGGCGGTGAAGAAGGGGCGCTCGGCCAGAAAATTCAGTTCCGGCCTGGTCAGCCGCAGGGAGCCGGCGAGACGCAGTTGCTCCTCGATCTGGCCCATCATGGGCAGCAGATCTTCTTCGTTGCGGCTGTGGAATTCGGCCACCACTTCGGCATCCGGATAGCGATGGAATACCGCCTGCTGCATATGCAGCTTGTAGGCATCGGTATCGAGCAGGCTGGTGAGAATCGGTGGCATATCAGGCTCCCCGCAGGCTGGTGAGCGCGATGACGCGCTCCTGCTGCATAGGTAATGTGCAGGCGCCGGTATCGGCTTGGCGGGTGAGGATCGGCGGCATATCAGGCATCCAGCAGGCGTTGTATATCGATCAGGGTCTGGGCCAGCTCGGCCCCGGCTTCGATCATCTGGGAGTGAGCGCTGGCAACCGTATCCGGGGCTATGCCACGGCAGGCATCGAGATGGACGATCACCCGAAAACCGGCGTGGCGCAGTTGCAACACGCTGGTCTTGACGCAGTAGTCGGTGGCGAGGCCGCCGACCAGCACAGTGTCGACATTGCGGGCTTGCAGGAATTCGATGAGCCCGGTGCTGCGTCGTTCGGCCAGATCGTGGAAGCAGGTGCCGTAGGGATGCAGGTCCGGCTCGACCCCCTTCCAGACGAAGAAGTCGTAATCGATGGGGGCGGGCAGGCCATCCAGCAGCTCGAAGCCTTGGGTGCCGGGCACGCAGTGTACCGGCCAGGTGAGGTCGGCATTGGGCAAGTCCAGCGGCAACAGCATGCCGGCGGGGTCACTGACGGCCCAGGCTGCGTTGGCGGGATGGGAGTCTTTGCTGCCAATACGCAGGGTGGCGAGGGTGGCCTGAGCGTTGAGCGCAGCCACAATATCATCCCCGCCCACGACGGGCAGTTCGTTCGGGCAGAGGGGAGTAAATCCCTTCTGCGCATCAATATCCAGGCTGGCGACGGTTCCCATGATTGGCTCCTTCACATACTATTCGTGTGATATTATCTACCAAACATTAATGGAAGGCGAGCAGGGCGATCGACATGCTGAGAATGAGTCTGGATATGGTGGTGCTGCGGTTGTACGAGGAGCGGCTCGAGCTGTTGCTCGAAACCCGCGATCACCCCCCCTTTGCCAACTGCTGGCAACTGCCGGCACTGCGCATCGACGAGACTCGGGATCGGGACCTGGACACGGCCCGCCATCGCCTGCTGGCGGAGTGGGGGCTCGGCCACTGCTACAGCGAACAGGTCTGCACTCTCGGCAATCTGGAGCGGGATCCCCGTGGCTGGTCCACCGCGCTGGTCTACCTCTGTCTGGTCGATCCGGAAGTCGAAGCCGTGCACGGTTGCTGGCATCCACTCTCGGCCCTGCCCGGCCTCAGCCTCGCCTTCGATCATACCCAGCTTATCGCCAGAGGACTGGAGCGACTGCGGATCAAGAGTCGCTACAGCACCTTGCCGCTGCAACTGCTGGGGCCCGAGTTCACTCTCTCCGAAGTGCAGCGCGCCTTTGAAATCATCCTGCAAACTCCGATGAACACGGCGGCGTTTCGCAAGCGGATCCATCGCGCCGACATTCTGGTGGATACCGGCCGCAAGCGGACCGGCAAGCAGCGCCCTGCCATCCTCTACCGGTTGGAGAGCCCTTGCTGCGTCATGTTCGATCAGGTGATGCACGGGGCAGAAGCATGAGCAAAGCGCCGCCCCGGGTGCTGGTGAGTGCCTGCTTGCTGGGTCAGCCAGTACGTTACGATGGTCAGAGCAAGGGGATTGTCAGCGACTGGCTGAATGAGCTTGGTGCCGAGGGGCGAGCGCAGTCTTTCTGCCCCGAAGTGGCTGGTGGACTGCCGACTCCGCGCCCCCCTGCCGAGCGGCAGGGTGATCTGGTGCTGACCGCGAGCGGACTGGATGTGACGGCCGAGTTCGATCGCGGTGCCGAGCTGGCTCTTGCGCTCTGTCAGGCACAAGACATTCGCTTTGCCCTGCTCAAGGAGGGGAGTCCTTCTTGCGGCAGTCGCCGCATCTACAATGGCCGCTTCGAAGGTGTGTTAGTGGCGGGTGAGGGCAGGACCACGGCCCTGCTGCGTCGCAACGGCATTGCAGTGTTCAGCGAGGAGCAGTTGCCAGAACTGGCCTTGGCGCTCGCTTCGGCAACCGCCAAGGAGGCGGACTCAACGCCAAACTGACCCATAGCATCGGCCTGTATCACTTGTGCCCGCACGACGTCAGTTTACTGCCAGCGCGCATTCAGCCATTCCTGAAAACCACTCTCAAACTGTTGCCATGGTCACCAACCTGAAGACCTGCCCTGCTGCCGGGTAGAGCTGGATTGGCGAGGGGTCTTTTACTGCGCCTTGTCTGCCAGCAGTTGGCTAAGGGTCTGGTCCTTTTCGTGCCAGATCCCGTTCAACCACTGTTGAAACGCCTGTTGGAACTCGGGGTCATTGAAGTAATCCCCTACCAGTTTGCGTTCAATCGGCAGAAAGCGAACCTGAACCTTGATCTCCTTCACCCGACCGCACATGAAGTCCCAGTAACTGGGGATACCACCCGGATAGGCGATGGTCACATCCACCAGTTGATGCAGCTGGTCGCCCATGGCCGCCAGGGTGAAGGCGATGCCACCAGCCCTCGGGTGCAACAGATGGCGATAAGGCGCTGCCTGTTTGTCGTGCTTGTGGGCGGTGAAACGGGTGCCCTCCACGAAGTTCATCACACTCACCGGAATGTGGCGAAACCTGGCACAGGCCTTTCGGGTTGTTTCTATGTCTTTTCCCTTCAGATGTGGCCTTTTTTCGAGAAATTTACGGGAATATCGCCGCATGAAGGGGAAGTCCAGTGCCCACCAGGCCAGACCGAGAAAAGGTACCCAAATCAGCTCTTTCTTGAGGAAAAACTTCAGGAAGGGGATTTTTTGATTAAAAACCCGCTGCAATACCAGTATGTCGACCCAGGATTGATGGTTGGCAATCACCATGTACCACTCATCACGACTTCCTTTGTCCGCGCCGACCACCTCGAAAGAGGTCCCTATGATGGTTTTCTGGATCAGGTTGTTGACACCGATCCAGCAGCTTGCGCAGCCATCCAGCAGAGCGTTGCAGAGGGTACGCCAGCCTTTAAGCGGCAACAGCAGCTTGAGCATGCCCAGCAAGAAGATGGGGATACACCAGAAGAGGGTGTTGAAAAAATAGAGCAAGGTCGAGAGGCTGCCGCGCAGCCGCTCTATCAGCTTGTTTTGCATGAGTCGGGTCCGTCTCGTTGTCTGTGGGTGGCAACCAAGTGGTCAGATCTGTGGCCATAATATCAGCCGATGAGCCGCTAGACCATGCACGGGACCATCACGCATGTGGGACTCACTATCTCTCTATCCCAGCCATTCAGCCGCTGCGCAGCCGCGACAGCAGCCTGTCCATGGCCCTGTAGCCGAGAGCCTCGATCAGATGACCCTTCTCGATCGCAGGTCGCCCCGCCAGATCGGCTATGGTGCGTGACACCCGCAGTATGCGGTGCCAGGCCCGGATGCTGAGTCCCAGTTTCTGGATGGCATTCTCCAAAAACTCGGCATCTTGCGGCGATAATCGGCAAATATCTTCGATTTCACGACTATCAAGGAGATTGTTGAGCTTGCCATTGCGGCTCAGCATCCGCTCCCGCGCCGCCAGTACCCGATCGCGGATCTGCTGGCTCGATTCCCCCCGCTCCGCCTTGCCGGTGAGGCTGCCCTTGGGCAGCAGCGGCACCTCCACCGTCAGGTCGAAGCGATCGAGAAAGGGGCCGGAGAGCTTGCCGAGATAGCGCAATATCTGATCCGGGCTGGAGCGGGTCTGGCCGTCACCATAGTGGCCGCAGGGGCTGGGGTTCATGGCGCCCACCAGCTGGAAGCGGGCGGGAAAATCCACCTGACGGGCGGCGCGGCTGATGGTGATGTGGCCCGTCTCCAGCGGTTCGCGCAGAGAGTCCAGCACCTTGCGTTCGAACTCCGGCAACTCGTCGAGAAACAGCACGCCGTTGTGGGCTAACGAGATCTCCCCCGGTCTTGGGTGGCTGCCACTGTCATTTTTCGAAATTAGTGAGACAGGTCAAACCATAGATCAATGAGTTAGGGCTATTTTTACTCAAATAGATGAGACGATTTTTTGTCAATAGATGAGACGAGGTCTACTTTGAGTGGAAATAGCTGCGACAAGGTTCAGGTGCGTCAAGTTCGTAAGATAGGTCCTACCCGCCGAAGTGTCTCTGGTAGCTATCAGTTCCGTGGAAAAGAGGCGATCCAGTATGAATCCACGCTGGAGCGCGACTTCCTCATTCGTCACGAATTTTTCCCCAATATTGTCTCTATCACTCCTCAGCCTGTTGAGATCCCATTCATCGGTGACAACGGTAGGGCCTACACCTATACCCCTGATTTTCTGATGTTCTTACGGTACCTCAATGGTGAAGCCACACAACATGTCCTGGTAGAAGTAAAACCCCGGGATCTATGGGTGGAAAACTGGCGGGCATGGTCACCCAAGTGGAAGGCTGCAAGACGTTTTGCCCGCAATCAAGGATGGTCATTCAAGATCTATGATGAGTCGCGGATCCGCGACCGTGCGCTGGAAAACATCAAGTTCCTTGACCGTTACCAACGTTTCGCCCAAGCACCAGGACACACAGATACGTTACTGCATGCTCTGTATCAAATAGGGCCGTTGAGCCGTGATGCTCTGTTCGCTCACTGTGGGGTAATAGCAGGAGATGAACGCCCCTGGGCTGTTGCTATTTGGTATCTCCTAGCAACCCGTAAAATCGACTGTGACATCACACAGCAGCTTGATGGCGCGACCGTACTTTGGACACTTCAAAATGGATAATAACAAGCCAACAAGGGCGCAAGGTGGCATCGTCCCCATCCGCCAGCGGCTGGCTCTGGACGTTGGCCAGTTTGTTCAGCATGAAGGGCTGACATACCGAATCGTGCAGCAAATCGACTTCAACAGTCTGCTTGGTAGTGACGTAACCACAGGCCGCAAAAAACTACTCCCGATTAATGAACTCTCATCCCCACCAAATCCGCAGGTCGCCAAACTGGATACCCGCATTGACCTCGACGGTATCGAGGATAAGGATTGGCGCGCTGCGAATGAACGATTCGAAGCCATAAAACCCCTGCTCGACCAAGCTCCCAGTATTAGACGAGAAGAGGTTAATAACCGTGCTCTCGAGGTCGGTGTCAGCCCTTCGACCTTGTATCGCTGGCTATCCAGATATCAGGCAGTAGAGACACTGTCGGCGCTCATACCGATGAGCCGTGGTTGGAGAGGTGGCCGAACCCGATTGACCCCACAGCAAGAACAGCTCATCAACGAGACCATTGAATCCATTTACTTGAACGTTCAACGCTCTTCTGTTCAAAAAGTTGTTAATGAAGTTTTTCTCCAATGCGAGAAGCAAAGCATTCCACCTCCTGGGGCTTCGGCTATCAGGGCAAGAGTAGATCAGATATCAGAGCGAGAGCAGCTGAGGAGGCGAGGTTTTAGGGAGAAGGCGAAGAACAAATTTACTGCTGCTCCCGGTAGTTTCCCTGGCGCAGACTACCCTCTCTCTGTCATCCAGATTGACCACACACCAGCCGACATCATCCTGGTCGATGATATCCATCGTAAACCCATCGGTCGCCCGTGGATTACGTTGGCAATGGACGTCTATAGCCGGATGGTGACCGGGTATTACCTCTCTTTTGACCCGCCTTCCGAAACGTCTGTCGCCATGTGTGTTGCCCATTCCATCCTCCCCAAGGAGGAGTGGATGACATTGCACCGAGTGGAAAGTAGCTGGCCTGTATGGGGCATCCCTAAAACGATCCATGTTGATAATGGCGCTGACTTTCGCTCTATCAACTTCAGCAAATCCTGCCAGATGTACGGCATCAATCTAAGCTTCAGACCGGTCAAACAGCCTCGGTATGGCGGACACATAGAGCGGATCCTCGGCACTCTGGTCAAAGAGCTGCATGACTTGCCAGGAACCACATTTTCGAATATCCGGGAACGTAAGGATTACGACTCCGACAAGCGGGCCGTCATGACCAAGGACGAACTCGAGAAGTGGCTGGTGACGTTTATCTGCAATATCTATCACCAACGCTACCACAATGGCATTGGCATGAGTCCTCTGACCAAGTGGGATATTGGCATCAATGGAAATAGTGAAGTTGACGGGATTGGCTACCCACCAAGACCAGCAGACAGGATGACGATCCTACTCGACTTCCTGCCGTCATTCAGACGAACCGTGCAGGTATTCGGTGTCACCATTGAGGGGCTCACCTACTTTGCGGACACGCTGCGCTTCTGGCTCAATGCCACAGATCCGGATACCGGGACAAAAAGACAGTTTATTTTCCGCCGGGATCCAAGAGATATTTCCTACATCTGGTTCTTTGACCCGGAACTCGAGCAATACTTCAAGATCCCGTTGGCAGATCAGTCACTACCATCAATGAGCATGTGGGAGTATCAGCAGGCTAGGAAGCGATTGAAAGAGCAGGGATATGTGTCCCCGACTGAACCCCAGCTCCTCAATACCATCACTCAACTGCGTGAGATCGTCGAAGAGTCCAAAAGCTCGACCAAAAAAGCACGTCGACAGTCACAACGCAGACGTGAACATGAGAAAGGTATTAGCCCAGCAACCCCCTTGCCAGTCCCCGGCACACCGATATCTCCGATACCTGAGCCATCAGCGCTAGATTTCAGCGAGATAGAGCCGTACGACGATGGAGATATAGCATGATTGATCTCGCGCACCTTCATCCCGACTTTCGACATGTGATGAATCTGTCGGACCAAGAGCGAATGGCCTTCATAAACCAGCCGAGGTGGATTGGTTACACCGCGGCCAACCAGATACTGGCAGCTCTCAATGAGCTCGTTGAACAGCCCAAGAAACCCAGGATGTTGAATTTGCTACTGGTTGGTGAACCCAACAATGGCAAGACTACCATTGTGCGGCATTTCCATGAGCAGTATTACAAGGCTACCGAGGATGAGCACCCGGAAGGATTCAAGCCCATCATCTTAGCGGAATCACCGCCAACGGCTGACGAGAAAGGGTTGTATGTATCGATACTGGAGCGATTTTTCACGCCCTACCGAACCTCTGATCCAACAGTAAAACTTCGCTATCAGGTTATTCACCTCTGTCGTGTATGTAAGGTGAAGATGCTGATTATCGACGAGTTTCACTCGCTGCTGGCCGGCTCTGCAATCAAACAGCGGGAGCTCATGAATGCCATTAAACTGCTGTGTAATGAACTCATGATCCCTATTGTGGCGGTGGGGACGACAGAGGCTGTTCGTGTTCTGCACACCGATCCCCAACATGCCAGTCGCTTTGATGTCAAAACCCTGCCAGCCTGGAAGCTGGACAACGAGTTCGCAAAATTGGTGCTGAGTTTCGAGCGTATCTTGCCGCTAAAGCGGCCATCTTCATTGCGCACAGCGGAGTGCATCCAGCTTCTCCATGCTATCTCAGGAGGTAATCTGGGCAACCTGCAGCGATTACTTTCCACATGCGCCATTGCAGCGATCAAGGATGGTTCGGAGCAAGTCAACCGTAACCTGATTGAACAGCACATGTGGCTTCGTCCCACCAACGGACTGAGAGAAACCATGAGGTGAGCCTTGTCTGGCCTGTACAGATACCCCCTCTCAAGGACGAGCTGCTGTCCTCTTGGCTCGTCAGAGCATCCTTGGCTCACGGCTGTGATCCCATGTCTCTCACATCTGCGGTCTGGCCTACATGGAGAGCCTGGACCATCGATATTGATCGTACTCTTGATGAAACAAGATTACAGAGCCTGTACAGCTCATCAGGCTTGAGCATTGATGAGCTGCGTAACATGACCCTGTTTCATCATCTGGATGGGAAAATCCTTTTAATCGGGAAAAAGCCTTCTAGTTTGCCTTGGGTGATCGCAATGGGGAGTCGTAATCGTCAGCACAAGATGGGCGTGTCCTATTGTCCAGATTGCTTGCGAATCGATGACCCCTATTTTCGGTGGCAATGGCGCTTGGCATGGCATACCTACTGCCCTCTACATCATCATGATCTGATTGAGAGCTGCCCTTCTTGCCATATGCCGGTTCAGTATCACCGCATCTCAGCACAGACACCTCACATAGGGATTTGCTTCCACTGTGGTTATGACCTCAGATCGGCGGTCTCTGCTCATGTTGAGGCAAGTCAGACTGATTTCCAGAAACTGGCGACCCATATCTTTGATACAGGGGCTGCAGACTGGGGAGACAGGCAGATATCATCCCTAGACTGGTTTGTATTGGCCAAACTTTTACTCAATCTTATCCGACGCGCGGCATTCAGAGAACAAAAGGCACCTTCGCATTTAGGGGGTTTTATCCAGGCCACTGGAATTGATTTGCACTCACTCCCGTTGCCGCCAACACAGTTACCAATAGAGCTTTTACCGATCAAGCAAAGAAAACCCCTCCTGGCGGCGGTGGCTCAGATGCTATCCCTTGAGCGCGACCTACTGATCCATTTACTCAAGGAATACGGGGTCTCACGCAATACGTTGATGAATGAACTTAGTTGGCCATCAGAGGTAGTGATGGATTGGCTCGATGATCTACCGGCAAACAGTATTCAACGTATCAGAACTAATCCCATTCAGATACGGAGGCCGAAAGCCAAAGAGGTTGTTCGCCGTGAATGGGCCAGATTGTTACGCCGCCATGGCCTGCTGCGATGAACGATATCTCTACCCGAGAGTGTTTCGGCTGCGGTCGACTGATGGAGCGAGCGCACCGGATCTTCAAGAAAGAGTCCTACTGTGGAACATGTTATGCGCGTGAATTTAAGCGCAAACCATGTCCTCAATGCGGTGAGATGGCTCGGTTGCCAGAGAGGCATCCTAACGCAACCTGTTCGAGCTGCGAAAAGCGTAAACCCTGTGTTCGCTGCGGCAAGGAGGGGTATCGACTCGGGCTAATGAGTGAATATGGACCCGTATGTATGGCATGCGCTAGGTACTTTTCTGAAGAGAAGGCGTGTAGCCGGTGTGGCTCAGTTTCGCGCCACCTTTCTCGGGTACTGCGTCTTGGTTTTTATGAACCCGTCTGTCCTCGATGCGCTAGAGCTGACCATGCCTGTTGCCAAGCTTGTGGCCGATCTCGGCGATTGCTGGATGCTCCCAATGGACAAAAGCTATGTTCGAGGTGTTGGGCGTTAGGAGCTATACCCTGTTCAAAATGCGGGGCTCCCATGCCAGCAGGTCTGGGAAATACATGCAAAAATTGCCACTGGATGCAGGTTTTTGAGCAGCGGCTTCATTTCAATCAGGGGGTGCTTCATCCTCCAGTACAGGAGTTGTATCAAGCTTTTTCGCGCTGGCTTCTTGGACATTGTGGTGCCCACCGAGCATCGAGGTTGCTTGCCCGATATTTGGCATTCTTCGAATCCATAGAACAACTATACATAAATAAATCAATTGGTTATAAGCAGTTGGTGAAGCAATTTGGTGCTGACATGCTGAGACGTCATCGTTTAGCTGTTCGCTGGCTGATAGATAGCCATGGATGGGTTGAGGATGGCAATTCTAGGCTTGAAGACTCAGAGGTAAGGGGGATTGAGCGACTTCTTCTCAGCGTTTCAGATCCACTGGCCAACCGATTGTTGGTGGGCTACTACCAATATCTGCGTACCAAGTATCAGCAAGGGGGACTATCGCTGAGATCTGTGCGGCTGGCGTTGACTCCGGCCAAGAAATTACTGGGGCAAAGTCTCAAAGCGGGGCGCTCTATCCCTGACCAAAAGGACTTGTGTGCATATATCTCCCAATACCCAGGACAGAAGGCTGCAGTGCATGGCTTTATTACGTACCTGAACCGGGATCAGCATGCTGCGCTGGATGTGAGGCAAATCCATCAAAAGAAGCATAAAAGTCAGATTAAAGCTGAGCTTGAGAAGCGGCTTACAGAACTGGTTCAGATGCCTAGGTCCGATAAAGCATTTCAAAATATGTGGGCTATCACTGCTCTGGCATACTTTCATGGGTTATCAAATGTCAGTATCAGGCAGCAGATTACGAAAAATGGGCTTGAAGACGATGGGGATGGGCTGACTTTCCATCATGAAGGACTGATTTATTGGATCCCCAAGTGTTCAATTAAGTTGTAAGTTCAGTCTGCTCTTCCCAATAAATACAGAGCTGCCTTTTCACCAAATTCAGATCAAAAAACTCCTCAGAGAGCTCAAACGAAACAATCTCTGGCATATCGCCGTAGATAGGCTCAAGAATGAGAGTGCCTTCAACATGGTCTGCATAGTCAACTTGTACACATCCCATTAAGCGGCGCTTTGGTCGCCCATCGCCATCATGAGTAAAGCAATTGCTATACGAGCTGTTGCTGGCGTCACGGATGAGCGGTACCAGTAGAGTATATGTTGCGTGGGTGTAAGGGGTCATTAGTGTAAAGCTCAGAGCATGCTGCAATGTTGCTAGCCCAGCCTGGAAAAACTCAGGTAACTCTGTAATATCAAAGTGTTGAGGGAGGATGCCACTTTCAATTTCTACGGGGGTAATACCCTTACCTTGACCTGTAGCCCCAACACTGAATGTTCCAGGAGGTGCTGCGGAGTAAGGCTGATCTTTTGGAATCGAAAAACTTGGGTTTCTAAAAATGGTTTTAGTTTCGAGATCCGGGAATCTGGAACTAGCAGAGATGAACTGTACATGCCTAGCCTGTCTCTTCTCGTCAGGATCGGAATCTTTTAATAAAATAGTATTATCTTCATAATTTTTAGTTTTTTGCGAACTAGCTCTATTTATCGAACCTGATGCTTTGAACTTGCTACTGTTCCCAGTAGTCACATATCGAACAGATTTAAATGGGAACTCATGAGCGCAAGAAATAATTTCATAGACAACAAATATTTTCCTTGTTGAGCCATCATGCGTTATCCACTGTCCTGTAACATTTAAGTCAGTTATTCCTTCAAATGGGAAAGTACATTTGGGGTATATGCGTTCACCTAAGCTGGAGCATTGAAGTGCACTTTTACCTATCAATGATGCGGCTTGCCAAGCTGCTGGAGAATAGATGATCCGTGCAATGTCTGCGGCAGAAGCGCCAGATATACCTTCCGCAAGACGAAGGAAAACAGAGTCGTCAGTCCGTTTTATGTACTGCTTTGCCAGGTTAGTTCGGCTCAACATCGGTCTGAAAAGTGTGGAAAGAAGTGAGCTGGATGAGCCAAAGTAAAAACGGATGAGCTCTATGCAAGGGATCAAAATCTGTAGCACTCGACTGACTGTGATGACCATGCAATTAGCATGAGTATGCTCTCTATGCCATGGATGTTGATCAAGAGGAAGCCAGTGGTGAATTGAGCCTAATAAGCCATGTGTCTTGGGATCCGGCTTTCCCCCTGCCTTATAGAACTGAGTCGAGTCACGGTTAATAGCAAGTTGGCTGAAAGTCTCTTTTGAGGGGGCTGTATTCTCACCAGTGGGTTGGCCATGTAGCCATAAGTCGCCAACTTTCAGAAATGGCAGTAATCCGATAGGTAGCCATTCTTCTCGTTTGCTAATTTCGCCAGAGGAACGGAGATTCTGAGAAAACTGAACAGCGACAGAAGGCTGGGATTGCCGTTTACTGAGATCTGGGTAAGCAAGATCCCCAAGCCAATCGATTCTCCAGGCTCCTTCTAGTGCTGATAGTTTTTCAATCGAGAATGGAGCCTTCATTCTATCTAAAATGACCTCAAAGTCAGAGTTGTAGAGCGTTGAATGCCGTTACTCAGCATGGCATCTATTACCTAAGCTTGTACTTGAAGCTGAGCACATTATGGAATTCCTACAGATGTAATAAGGAATGTTAATCAGGTTGGTGTTTATCTAAGACACATGCTTACTGCAGTTAGTAAGATGGTGTTTACCACTTGTAATAGTGGTGAGTACAAGATAAGAGAACGCTGCGAAGAGAGTAGCCCTGAATAAACTAGCCATGATATTTCATTTACATCGCTTCATCGGGTCGTGGCGTAACAAGTTCAAGGTTGCGGCTAACCCGCTTGAGGTCTCGATACGCCAGAGATGCCTTTGCAATAAGGCATCCTCGCATGGGATCCCATGTAGTAGTGTTTAAAATTGTCTTGTCAGATTGATCTGTGTGGATCCATTCGATTAATCCATAGGCAGTCTGTTGAAGGTATGAACGTCCCGTGGTCATCACGGTTAACACCGCCATTGGGAGCTGGGATATCCAACCATGCATACTGAGAGCAGATTCCAGACTTATGTACGATAGCTCACGAGGACGTAGTCGATTGATCAGGTGTTCTAAACGGTACATGGGGGTCGAACGGGCATCAGGCCATGCATACAGTCCTCCACCAACTTTCAATAGATTACCTGCCTTACATTGTCTCACGAGAGAGTTTTTTAGTTGTTGCGGCTCTTCGTCTGGGAAGATCAGGGCCAATTCGTGTAGAGAGTAGAGCCAGTAATCGTGCTGGCAGTCAAAGTATCGTAACTGTTTGATGAGTTGAGAGGTCTTCATGTACATATCATAACCAAAAATGATTATTTTATGTATTGTTTTCTTTATTACGAAAAGCCAAAACTAGCAGGCATTCTCACGTATCTGGTGATGCTTCCCCGTTGTTCGTGTCGATGCTTATTGCCCAAATAAACCAGTAAGTTATGACTCTCCCTGCCCCTGGTGACCGCTACATCCAAGGGTTTCTGACCAGGCAGACCAAGGGTGTTCAGTTTGTTTATTGCGCCAGCATACGCCATCACTTCTTCTATCTGAACGTTACATGTTCGCAGACTGATTTTGACCATCATCAATGTGTTGGCGAAACAACTCTACCCGATATGACCACTAGCTGCTGCATAGCGTATGCCCGGACGACGCACGTTCCGATTCGTTGTTAGTCAGCACCATCTCGTACTTTTCCATAACCGCTACAGTACCCCATCATCCTAATCTATTGTTGGCAGCGGTAACGATCGCGTCTGGCACCGTGCGCCGTGTCAGCTTTGTTCGGTTGTGTTGTCGGTATCGTTCCCGGTTCAAAAACCTTGTCTCTGTATCATCCGCGCGAGGTTCAAAATCCTACGTCCTACGTCCTACGTCCTACGTCCTACGTCCTACGTCCTACGTCCTACGTCCACGCGACAGTCAGTTGCGCTGCATGTGGTAGGCCAGAGGACGAAGGCTATAGAGGCCAGTACAAAGGCTCTGATTAGGATCAAAACTCTTGTTTTTTTTGCTTACTTCTGATTCACATTCGTCTATGATAGCCATACGGTAACTGAACATCAGACAAAAGGCAGCCTCTGGGTTCATTCATCGACAACATCATTGGTCAAAAGCAGCAAACTAGGGGCTGGAACTTAGGGGCGGTAGCCAATGAATTTCAAAGTTTGCTTGTGAAAGTTTCATCTATATTTCCTCCTTTTTTACTTCAGCATTAAATAATCATCAATTATTTCTGATTCATATACAAGTACAAAAAATATCGACATTCGTCATGTTTGATATTTTTTATTATGTAGTGTATTTGTTTCAAATAAAAATTAAATCTAAAGATCTGGTCATAGATATATATGATGAAAGGAACGCATGGGACTTGTGTATCCAGAGCAAACGCAATAGAGATAAGCGGATTCAAAAAAAGTGAAAATGGGTTGCGTGGCTCTGGTACATATTTTTGGGGCTATACTAGGGATGCGCTTCAAGATTATGTTAGAAATTTGGCTATATCGTGGTGGCGTTATGCGCATACGAAAAAACATTATTACAAAGACGATCAAAACCCCCGATGTTGTGTCGTATATGCTACGTTAGAGGCGGGTGAGGATGATATTCTTGATTTTGAAAATCAAGCGATAAGAGATCGCTTTTATGAATTCGCAATAAAAACTAAGCCTCGTTTAACTGGCGAAGAGTCTGATATCATATCTAGGCTATATGATATGTTTATTAATGAGGCGGAAGATAAGTTAGAAAAAGAGTTCAGAATAATTCACGTTAAGGTGCAACAACCACCCAATACACCAAAGCATCTTTCTTTAGATATTACCGGTCAACCGTCTTGTTATGTTGTTAAAGATTTGTCGTGTATCACCACCATAGACAAGTTTGAGGAGGTAAATGATGAGTAAATTATTAGAAATACTTGATAGCATCATCGTTGAGCTCGACTCACTTAGTGATGAACAATTACAGAAAAAATTTGAATCTGCTAAGGGCGGACTAATTAGTTCGATGGTAATGGATGGACAGCAAATTTGTCATCATCATCAACTAGATATACCATTGTGGAGTGAGTTTTTTTCATCAAATTACGATGTATCATTTGATGATGTATCATTATTCTATAAAACAGCATCAGTCGATCAAGAAATGCTCATTAAACATGGGAAAATTATTTCTAGGATTAGTGACGTTTTTATTGAGGCAGCCGAGGCTGCTAATGATGAACATTATTTAATGGCTGCTTAAAAATGAGTAACATTGATAAATTTAAAAAACATGCAATTCAGCTTATTGATTTGAAGGTCTTAGTTCTTTCTATAATTGTAAACCCAGAAAATGATCAGCGCCAGTTGCCAGATTCTGGCGCATTTCGTCTTTATCATGGGCATTCTGATTTCAATCATGATACTAGTCAGATTGGTGTGAAAGTTGGTGTTTCTATTGAAAGTAAAGAGGATCATTCGCCGTTTGACTTAAAGGTTGAGCTAATGGGGGTATTTGACGTAGATCAATCAGAGTTCAACATCGAATATATTGAAGATTGGTCATCAAAGAATGCTCCATTAGTACTGTACCCCTATTTACGTGAACACGTTCACGCATTAACGTCAAGAGCTGGCTTTGAGGGGTTATTACTTCCCTTATTTGTAGTGCCGACATTTAAAATTCAGAAGTAAGCTATATATTATAGTAATAGACTATTCACATTTTAATTAAGATGTTTCATGGGAGCCGAGAGCTCCCATTTTTTTACATTTTTTATAGTGCGCATGCATTATGAGATATAATAATGTATTAAGTTTAACTTGTCAGAGTTTATCCATTATAGATAGTGGCATGCTGAATTATAATCACGCCTTATTCCATTTAGGATCAGTAATGAAAGCAGCCAGTAGTCGTGCCGCAAATAAAAGTATCTAATTTGCTTGGCTAGTTCTGAGAATTTTACACACACAGCAATAAACATTTCATGTATAGTAATTGTGTCGTGAGGCGAAAATATTTTTGGCAGCAATTTTAGTGCTCATTATGGCGATTAGGGTTGAGCAAGGTTGGATTTCTCCTGAGCTAGAGTCTCTACTTTTATTGGTTCTGGATGAATGGCCAGTACCTTGATAAAGATCCGTCGAGCAGCCATTCTCCCTAGTTCCGGCTTGCAATGCCGTGTTTCGGCCTGCTTTTCCACATAGGGTAATGATCTCAGGTAGAGCATTACTTTACCTGCCTCATGAATCGGTATCCCAAACTGATAAGCAACATCGTAAAGATCGAAGAACTCATCATGCTGCAGACCCCCTCTGGCAACCTTCAATGCTGGCCATCTCCATTTGCTATGCATGCAACCCTACCCACTTGCTTGGTTCATATGAGAATCAAGATAATCGACACAACCGGCATAGTGAATCAGTTCAATCCGATACTTGTTCAATTTGAGCGGTACAATTCGGCTTGCCTTGGAATTTGGCGGCTAACTCAACTGCTTGCTGATGACTAAACCCTCTGGCGTCACAAATTTCTGTAGATGCACGACTTTTTCCATCGCGACTAAGGCTTGCGATATATAGGGGGCCTATTGGCAGTCCCGCATCCTCGATGCGTACAATCCAACTGCCTGAAACAGCTTTCATTGGAGGGGATAACTCCTCATGATGCAAAGAGCCATCTTCGTCACGGTTGATGGCAACAGCAATTGCGTACCTTGGCCCCCGTCGTTTTGCTGATGCCCAAGCCTTAGCCGTAGTCTCATACATCAGTGCTGCAGCAGGATCCCAGTGATAATTGCTTGGTGATGCAGTGACCAGATACCCACTTTCTATCTTACTGTAAACTGCATACCCAATACGTTCAGACATAATTGTTCCTATCCTTCAAGTAGCAAGCCGCACTTGTGCCATCATCAGTTCATGCCCTGTTATCCGGTCGACCCCTCGAACATCCCGCTTAGGGGGCTGGATCTCCTTGCCGTTAACTGTCCCAGTCACCATCCACTGCCGGAGCTGCGTCAAAGACAAGCCAAGCTGCCTGGCAGCATCATCCATTTTCCATGATTGTTTGAATAGGAGGTCATCTGCTACTGGATCAAAAGTCCCGGTCTGCATCCGTTCTAGTGCCCTGCTAGCCAGTTCCTTAGCCATATCTCCATAACGGGCCGTGCTGTATGTGACTCTATGGCCCTTGTTCTGTGCCATCCACAGACCTTTTGATGCCTGAAAAGTGAGTCCTTTAGGGAGTGATTTGCTCACGGTCTGTTTACCATTAAATTTGTTATGACGTTGGCGCTTGATTTGGTAAGCCAACTTGTTATGGTCGAGCCCAACGGAGCAGCACCGCGAACGCACCCGCCCAGCTGGCTGCTCCTAGCCACATGGGGGCCGCATAACTGTATACATCGTTCAGCCCAAACAGCGTGAAGAGTAGCCCGTTAGACCAGCAAAGAACGGCCCTGATGGCCAGAATTACCGCCAGAAAAGCCACGATATGCCAAGCTCTGATCCCTTTCATTTCAGTCCTCCATAGATACCCAATAAATCCTTCAAGCTCGGCATTAGTGGCCACTACTTCTGAGGCTGCCTATTACGTCCAGTTACAACTGAGCATGTTCGCTCTCACGGGCTGTCAGCGAGCTTTGGGCGTCTTTTTGTGAGTCCTCACTGTGGGCTGATGACAATTAGATCTGCAGCAAGGGGATCTTTTGAAATAATGGCGAGATAGGGTCATGGTCACAAGTATTTTTCCAGACAGTATCTTGTAATTGCTCGAGCGATTTTTTGTCAGGGATGTACCGCGGTGCTGTATCCATCAATTGGTAGCAGTAGACATGTAGTTGGTGGCTCAAAGCAATCAGGATGTGCTGCTCCCAGAACTGTGGTCCTTGGCCGGTTTGCAAGTTATCCGACATGGCGACCAGATATTTTTCAAGCAGGTAATCCATGAAAACACGATCCGCAACACCACTGATTACCGACTTATACGCAGGGTCAGGAGTACGCCAAACCAACAATTGAGTGACAGGTTTCGACCCGAGTACAGGATCGTTCAGAAGAACGATCAATTGACTGTAGTAGAGAACTCGTTTTGCGTAATGATCTACTAAAGCAAGCTCGAAAGTCTGCCCACCAACCAACATCCGCAGTAGTTTTTAGCTGCTCGAATCTGACGAGTTGTATGTTGGGAGGCAGCTGGTATCCAATCTGATTCCCCAACTCAACCGGAGCGCTTTTCATTACATCCAGGTACAGTGGAGCGTTCTCACCATCGCAGGCAAGTTTGTTCGTGCTCTTGGGACGTAGATGAACGAGTCTATTCTGCATAACTTGGGTTGGCCATTTTTAGGTGTCTTCATCGAGATTATCCTGCTTCACCTTGAGGCGCAAATCTCCAAACATGACCGTTTGTTGCGTCTCGAGCAAACTCACCGGGAGGAGACGATTGAGCTAAATGACGAGCAAATTCGCCTGCTCGAGCGCTTCAGCCACGAGTTTCGCGAACGTCAGATAGAAGTCCACTACACCCGGAGAACTGGTGATGGTTGACACCTTATTCGTCGGCGCGCTCAAGGGAGTGGGCAAGGTGTACCTGCAAACCGTATTCGACTGCTACAGCCGCCACGCTTGGAGGCGGCTCTACACCAGCAAGCTGCCGGTGACCTCGTTTCATGTGCTCAATGAAACGGTCCTGCCGTTCTTTGAAGCCCACGAGGCACGGATTCTGTCGGACACGAGCGCGAGTTCTGCGGACACCCAGACCATCATCCCTACGAGCTGTTCCTGTAACTAAAAGGGATTGAGCACCGGACAATCAAGGAGCGCAGGCCGCAGAGCAATGGCTTTATCGAACGGTTGCACCACACCTTGCTGGATGAACACTTCCGCATCATGGGGAGAACGACTTGGTATGAGTCAGTGGAGCCGATGCAGACAGACCAGGAGAGCTACCTGGAGCACTACAATAATCAGCGACCACATCAAGGCAGGATGATGGAGGGACAGACCCCCTACAGCATGTTCAAGAAGGGCCTGAAATTGATACCGAAGGAAGTGCGTACTAAATTAGTGTAAACAAGACACCGGTTTAAGGCCGGTGTCAGGTGATAACTAGGTCTGTACATATCAACTTACAAAAAAATGAAGAATTGCTATAGTATCATTTCTAATAATTGAAAGCTGAGATTCATTGGTAATTTGTATTCCATGAACAACACCATTCAGACTTTTCACATGTTCCTTCAATTTTTTTGCTGACACCTTTAGTTCATTTCGTGCGTCGATAGGATATATATCAGTTTGCGCAACCAACCAATCAGCAATCATGCTGAGGTCAAGGCCTTGATGTTGTTTGTATTCTTCAGTGTGGCCTTTCTTTTTACCCTCACCTCTTGAATAGTAATATTCCTTTATTACAGGGTGAAGACTCATTTTCTTCACATATCTTTTAGCTGCTGTTTCTATCAGGGAGCGGTATAGCATGGAGCTTGCATGGGGTGCAACTCTTATTTTAAGTTCTATAGACTCAAGGATTAGATTGTCTAAAACTTTATTATCGTCAGATATCGGGAACTCGGGAGGGAGTAGTGTTAACCAATTTTGGGTGTGTTTATTTTTGTTCAGCTCTGCTCGTTTTTCATGAACCTTAGCATCATAAGCAGTCTTTCTTGTATTCTCATCATTTTTTCCTTGTTCATTCTTTTGGTCTGTAGTGTCTTTAGTCTTTACATTATTACTATGAATTGATGCATCAATTTTTGTACCCTTAGAAGGGCTAATGCCAGTGAGCTCTGCAAATTTTAATTTTTTATTTTCTGCAGATATGGATGGATTTTGCTTGATTTCTTTCCATGTTTTAATAATGAACTTTGCATTGGAGCGGTACTTTTTAGCCAAAACCTCAACTTTATCTTTGATACCTAAGAAAATAGTCGAGCCTAATTTTAATTCAGTTTTGGCTGTATTCCATGGTAGCTTCCCTGGGTTATTACCAACCATCCTTACTAGGCAAATGAAACCACTGTATTCATTATGCCAAGATGTTGTAAATCCGTGTTTTTTATCAATGCTTGCATCAACAATAACTCGATCATTACTGATGAAATATAGACCATAAGTTTCACTGATTAATCCATTTTGTTTGGTGTCATGGTCTGCCTCACCTGAAAACCTGTAGCCATAATGAACTCCAACATCAAAGAAAACATCTAGGCCATCATAGGCACTAAGTCTGTCAGAAAATGGAGGAAGAGGCGTCCCCAGCCTCAGGCTAGGTATCGCACTTTGTATTTTTCTAGTTGAGCAGCTTCCAGATATACTCTTTATGACAGTGATTGACAGTCCTTTCTGTATAAAAATTCCATATCTTACAGATAATTTCTCGATAGCATAATTAAACCAAGCGTTATCTTTAATCTGATGCTTTATATCTTTGAATAGACCTGAAACTGTGAACACAGTATACGAGTTATTCTTAGATGGATATTTTTTTGCCGGAATTTTATTCTTTTCATTTGCGGAAAAGAATGTTGAGTCAAACAGGGCTCTATATCTAGAGACCCCGTTGTCTGTAACTAATCCAAAATTTTGGCCAGCTTTAAGGAGAGCTCTTTTTAGTCCTAATCCATAATGGCCTATACCAAATTCATGACTTGATCTTTTACCGGTTATAAAGGCCGCATTGGTTAAGGTATGCTCATCGAAACCGGAGCAATTATCTTTTACGGTGATACTATCATCTGTAAACCTCAAGATTATCTGGTAGCCAGAGTAATCAGCAGGGAGGCCATAGTCATCATATTTTACATGCTTATCTGACAGTATCATATCTCTAGCTGCATCGATAGAGTTATCGATGAGGTCAAATAATGCATCCGTAAGTTCAATATCTGTTGTAAGCGTCTCAACTAAAAATGAAGGCTCAATACCTGTATTGATAGTTACATCGCTTACTGTTTCCATTAGTGACATAAAACCTCGCTGCTATTGCTGTCTACATTATTTTTCTCGATGTTTTTATCCCGTTTGCATCGAGTTTCTGCTTGATTCTACCCAAAATAGCTTCTGAAAGTAACGGTGATACACTGTTACCAATCATTCTGAAACTATGCCATTTTGTTGGATGAAATACGAACCAGTCGGGAAAGCCTTGAAGTCTTGCTGCTTCTCTAACCGTAATCACCCTTGGCTGCTCAGGATGTAGAGGACGAACAGCTTGATGGCTACCTTTATCAGCACCTGTTCCTGCTCGTAGTGTTGGGCACAAACCGTCCCATGCCAATCTTTTGGCTCTACTTGTTTTATCGACGGTGCCGGGCTCGGTTGCTGCGTATCGCATAGTTACTGCAACTGTATGTTTTGTATCGAAAAAACCACTTATTTGGCCATCAACTTGTCTTTCCAAGGCTTCATTCCACCCTAATCCATCCATTGGTTTTTCGCGCATCCTTTTTGCGTAAGCTGATAGCTCGTGCTCCTTGATGTAACCACCCCATCCAAAATCATCATTATCTTTTGTTTGCGGTATTGGGGCGGCTAAATCTGATATAGCATCATGAACAGTTACACCCATAGTATCAATGGGTTTAAAGTCATCAGTGGTCAGCTGAGCTATGTGTTTAGGGTTATAACCTACTAAAATGACACGTCTTCGTTTTGTCGGAATACCATATAAAGAGGCATCAATAATCATTGGTTCAAGTACGGTATATCTTTTATCAAGAATCTGTATTGCATTTTCTAATTCATACAAATTCCTTTCATCCATTAGGCCTTCAACATTTTCCATAATGAAGAACTTTGGTTGGATGATATTAATATTTCTAAAAAAATGTCCCAGTAGAGAACGTCGTGGGTCATCTTTATCTGATTTTCCCATACGGCTATACCCTTGGCACGGGGGACCTCCAATCACACCATCAACTTTGATGCCGTTAAGAATCATCTGCCATGTTTCTTTGGTCATTTGGGACAGATCGCCGTTAATGACATGGGCATGGGGAAAATTTCGTCTATATGAAGACTGAAGTGTGGGATCGATATCAACAGCTGCAACCGTTTTAAAACCAGCTAACTCTGCACCTAACCCAAAGCCGCCACATCCGCTAAATAGATCAACTATCGATGGTTTTTCAGTCATCATTATGTTTCCAACATTCTTTCATACGCACATTATCGCAAACTTTGCATGTTTAAGCGACCGTTAACTAAAGTGAGTGCAACCACTTGATTTGTAGGCACATTTAATGCTGTGCGTCAGGTGGGTCTTGCTTGTTGGGCACTCTTTAAAGTGCCTCCAAGTATTGGCACTTGCAGAGACTTTTCGAGGGGCATGTTTATCTTGGTCATATTGAGTTCTTGGCCATGTCGTTGTTTACGGAGCGAGCTGCAATGACAATTGCACAACATGTGAGTTAGTCTCATTTTTTTCCAAAAAGTCTCATCTATTTCAATAAATGACAGCCACCGCCCACCAGGGCCACGGCGGAGGCACTGTGATGGGGTGTGCGATAGGGTCTGTGGTGCCAGTGACCGGCGCGCGGGGTCAGGCCGCCGATGGAGTGGATGGCGGCGGTTTGCTGCGCCTCTTGCTCGCTCAGGGGTGGCAAGATGCCGGGCAAACGGCTGGCCAGCATGCTCTTGCCGGTACCGGGCGGGCCTATGAACAGCAGGTTGTGGCTGCCGGCGGCAGCGATCTCCAATGCCCGCTTGGCCTGTGACTGGCCGATCACATCCTGCAGATCTGGCACATCGGGCAGAGAGTCCGTGGTCTGGGGCTCCGGCAGGGGCAGCTCATATTGGCCTGCCAGCCAGGCGGTGACGGCCAGCAGCTGGTGGGCGGTACGCACCTCGGCATCCTGAATGAGGGAGGCTTCGGGGCCATTTTCTCTCGGTACCAGCAGGGTGCGTCCCGCATCGCGGCAGGCGAGCACGGCGGGCAGCACCCCGAGCACGGGACGGATCTCGCCGGTCAGGGCCAACTCCCCTAAAAATTCGTGATCGAGCAGGTATTTTGCCGGTATCTGCTTGGAAGCGGCGAGAATACCGATGGCGATGGCCAGATCGAAACGGCCTCCCTCCTTGGGTAGGTCGGCGGGGGCCAGGTTGACCGTGATGTGTTTGCTCGGGAACTCGAAATTGCCGTTTAGCAGGGCACTGCGCACCCGATCCCGGGATTCCTTCACCGAGGTTTCCGGCAATCCCACCATGTTGAAGGCGGGCAGACCGTTGGAGAGGTGAACTTCCACCGTGACTTGCGGCGCCGCTATCCCCAGGCTGGCACGGCTATAAACCACAGCTAATGACATAAATCCCGTCCTTGGTTTGATGTATGTGCTGGTTAACCGTTTTTTATTGGTTTTTTGTTCCAGCCGTAAGGCTGCTGCTTAGTCAAAATCAGAGTCTTGTCAGGTAAAAAAGGCTTGCCCAATAAAAATCACCGTGCTAGTTCTAATAGCCATTCGCGGTGCAAACCGCCCCAATTTCACAGGATTTCCGGTTGTAACTATGAACATGGCCTCCCGTTTCGTCAGCATTATTGTGGTCCTAGTGGTGATTATTATCTCACCGCTCGGGGCTCGTTTAGCTGCACGGAACAAGGGATAGACCCACCACCGGACAGAACGAAACAAGCGACCCCCGAGCCTCACAGCTCGGGGGTTTTTTTTCGACTACAGGACAGGATTTTCCACATGAACGGCGCGCAGTTTTTGGTACAGGCTCTCAAGAAACAGGGTGTGACCCAGGTGTTTGGTTACCCGGGCGGAGCCATCATGCCGGTCTACGACGCCCTGTATGACGGTGGCCTTGCCCATCAGCTCTGCCGCCACGAGCAGGGGGCCGCCATGGCTGCGGTGGGCTATGCCCGCGCCTCCGGCCAGGTGGGGGTCTGCATCGCCACCTCGGGCCCGGGCGCCACCAATCTGGTGACCGGGCTGGCGGAGGCGCTGCTCGATTCCGTGCCCCTGGTGGCCATCAGTGGTCAGGTACCCTGTGCCGCCATAGGTACAGATGCGTTTCAGGAGGTCGATGTGCTCGGCATGTCCCTCTCCTGCACCAAGCACTCCTTCATGGTGACCGATGTGGCGGATCTGGGGCGTGTGCTGGAAGAGGCCGTCGCCATCGCCACCGAAGGTCGTCCCAGTCCTGTGCTCATCGATTTTCCCAAGGATGTGCAGCTGGCCGCCGTGCCAGCGCAGAATCTGTTGTTTGCGGTGGAGGAGCCTGAGGCCCTCAATCCCTCAGAGTTGACCGCTGCCCGCACCCTGATCGCCGCCTCCGAGCGCCCCGTGCTCTACGTCGGTGGCGGAGTGGGCATGGCCAATGCCGAAACCCAGCTGCGCGAGTTTGCCACCGTCACCGGCATGCCGGCGGTCACAACCCTCAAGGGGATTGGCGCGCTCGACCCCGATAGCCCCGTCTATCTGGGCATGCTGGGCATGCACGGTACCAAATCGGCCAACTATGCGGTGCAGCAGTGCGATCTGCTGGTGGTAGTGGGTGCCCGGTTCGATGACAGGGTGACCGGCAAGCTGGAAGAGTTTGCCCCCGACGCCAAGGTGATCCATCTGGATGTGGATGCCGCCGAGTTCGGCAAGCGCCGCGCCGCCGAAGTGGGCATCACCACGGATCTCAAGCGGGTATTGCCCGCCCTGGGCATGGCACTGGCGATCGATCCCTGGCGTGAGCATTGCGCTAACATGGCCCGCGAGTATGCGTTTCGCTACGACCACCCAGGCCAGCCCATCTATGCACCGGCCCTGCTCAAGCAACTCTCGGCCCGCCTGCCGGAGAACAGTGTGGTGGCCTGCGACGTGGGTCAGCACCAGATGTGGGTGGCCCAGCACATGCGCTTCACCAGCCCGCGCAACCACCTCTCCAGCGCCGGCCTCGGCACCATGGGGTTCGGCCTGCCCGCCGCCATCGGCGCCAAGATGTCGCGCCCCGATGACGAGGTGGTGTTGGTGAGCGGTGATGGCTCCTTCATGATGAACGTGCAGGAGCTGGGCACCATACGCCGCGCCCAGCTCAAGGTGAAGATGGTGCTGATCGACAACCAGCGTCTCGGCATGGTGCGCCAGTGGCAGGAGCTGTTCTTCGATGGCCGCTACAGCGAGACCATCCTCTCCGACAACCCCGATTTCGTCGCTCTGGCCGCCGCCTTTGGCATCCCGGGTGAGACCATCACATGCAAGGATCAAATCGCAGCAGCCCTCGACCGCCTGCTGGGGAGCGAAGGCGCCTATCTGCTACATGTGGCCATTTCAGAGGAAGAAAACGTCTGGCCCCTGGTTCCGCCGGGAGTCGCCAACCACAAGATGATGGAGCAACGCCCATGAACCCGCACACCTTTGCACAACACACCTTGCACATTCACGCCCAGCCCAGACCCGAAGTGATGGAGCGGGTATTGAGGGTGGTGCGCCACCGCGGCTTCAATCTCTGTGCCCTCAGCATGGAGATGGGGGCGGAGCAGGATTGCCAACAGCTGCGGATCACGGTTACTGTCGAGTCGGTGCGTCCCATCCAGCATTTATGGAGCCAGCTGGTCAAGCTGGTGGACGTCTCCCGGGTCGATGCACTGGAACAGCAACCCCGGATCAGAGCTTAAGGAGCAACAGCAATGTCACAGCCTTCCCAACCCCAGCCGCAATATATCTGGTTCAACGGCCACATGGTTCCCTGGCAAGATGCCCAGGTGCACGTCATGAGCCACGCCCTGCACTATGGCTCCTCTGTGTTCGAGGGGGTGCGTGCCTATGACACCCCCAAGGGGACCTGCATCTTCCGCCTGCAGGAGCACACTCGTCGCCTGTTCGACTCCGCCAAGATCTACTGGATGGAGGTCCCTTACAGCGAGGCCGAGGTAAATGAAGCCTGCCGCGCCGTGGTGCGCGAGAACGGCCTCAAGAGCGGTTATCTGCGTCCGCTGGCCTTTATCGGCAACGTGGGGCTGGGACTGCATCCACCGCTGCATGCCAAAGCCGAGCTCATGGTCGCTGCCCTGCCGTGGGGTGCCTATCTGGGGGAAGAGGGTCTGAAAAACGGGGTGGATGTGTGCGTCACCTCCTGGAACCGGCTGGCCCCCAACACGATTCCGACCGGCGCCAAAGCCGGTGGCAACTACCTCTCCTCTCAACTCATCAGCCGGGAAGCCAAGCGCAACGGCTACGCCGAAGGGCTGGCGCTGGATGTGAACGGCTACCTGAGCGAAGGCGCGGGTGAGAACCTGTTCCTGGTGAAAAACGGCGTGCTCTTCACCCCGCCTGCCACCGCCGCCATCCTGCCCGGCATTACCCGCGACACCATCATGACCCTGGCCCGCGATCTGGGTTATGAGGTGCGCGAGCAGGCGCTGCCCCGTGAGGCGCTATACGTTGCGGACGAGATCTTTATGACGGGCACTGCCGCCGAAGTGACGCCTGTGCGTTCGGTGGACCGGATGAAGGTAGGTGCCGGTTGCCGTGGCCCCGTGACCGAGCAGTTGCAGAACGCCTTCTTCGGGTTGTTCAACGGCCAGACAAAGGACAAATGGAACTGGCTGACCCCGGTCGATGACAAGTAACGGCTGACCGAGAACGGGGAGGTGCCATGCCTCCCCGAGTCGCTTCCGGTCAGGGCATCCGTGTTGTGCCCTGACCAGGATCGATTCCCGATCCGCGAGTCACACATTCAAGAAATAATGCGCCCCATGGGCATTCAGGGAGTAGAGACAATGCCGAAGTTGAGATCCGCCACCACCACCCACGGACGTAACATGGCCGGGGCCCGCGCCCTCTGGCGCGCCACTGGCATGACAGACGAGGATTTCGGCAAGCCCATCATAGCCGTGGTCAACTCCTTTACCCAGTTCGTGCCGGGTCACGTCCACCTCAAGGATCTGGGCCAACTGGTGGCCCGCGAGATCGAAGCCGCCGGCGGCGTGGCCAAAGAGTTCAATACCATAGCCGTGGATGACGGCATCGCCATGGGCCACGGCGGCATGCTCTATTCGCTGCCGTCTCGCGAGCTTATCGCCGACTCGGTGGAGTACATGGTCAACGCCCACTGCGCCGATGCCATGGTCTGCATCTCCAACTGTGACAAGATCACTCCGGGTATGTTGATGGCCGCCCTGCGCATCAACATACCCGTGATCTTCGTCTCCGGCGGCCCCATGGAAGCGGGCAAGACCAAGCTTTCCGATCAGATCATCAAGCTGGATCTGGTGGACGCCATGATCCAGGGTGCCGATCCCAAGGTCTCCGATGCCCAGAGCGAGCAGGTGGAACGCAGCGCCTGCCCTACCTGCGGCTCCTGTTCCGGCATGTTTACCGCCAACTCCATGAACTGCCTGACCGAGGCGCTGGGGCTTTCCCAGCCGGGCAACGGCTCCATGCTGGCGACCCATGCCGATCGCGAGCAGCTGTTCAAGCTGGCAGGCCAGCGCATCGTCACCCTTGCCAAGCGTTACTACCAGCAGGATGACGAGAGCGCCCTGCCACGCAACATCGCCACCAAGGCGGCGTTCGAGAATGCCATGGCGCTGGATATCGCCATGGGCGGTTCCACCAATACAGTGCTGCACCTGCTGGCGGCGGCCCAGGAGGCCGGGGTGGACTTCACCATGGCCGATATCGACCGCATGTCTCGCAAGGTGCCCCAGCTGTGCAAGGTGGCCCCCTCTACCCAGAAGTACCATATGGAAGATGTGCACCGTGCCGGTGGCGTGGTCGCCATTCTGGGTCAGCTGGAGAAGGCGGGTCTGGTGCACGGTGACACCCGTACCGTACTGGGCGGCTCCCTGGCCGAGCTGCTCAACGAATACGACGTCAGCCGCCAGCCGAGCCAGGAGGTAGTGGACTTCTACCGCGCCGGGCCGGCCGGGATCCGCACTACCAAGGCGTTCAGTCAGGATTGCCGCTGGCCCGAACTGGATGTGGATCGTGCCGAGGGGTGCATCCGCTCGCTGGAGCATGCCTACAGCCTGGAGGGGGGCCTCGCCGTGCTTTCCGGCAATCTGGCCCTTGATGGCGCCATCGTAAAAACGGCCGGGGTGGATGACGAGAACCTCTGCTTCCGTGGCCCGGCCCGGGTATTCGAGAGCCAGGACACTGCCGTCGCCGGCATTCTGGACGGCACGGTCAAGGCTGGTGAAGTGGTAGTGATCCGCTACGAAGGGCCAAAAGGGGGTCCGGGCATGCAGGAGATGCTCTATCCCACCACCTATCTCAAGTCCATGGGATTGGGCAAACAGTGCGCCCTGATCACCGATGGCCGCTTCTCCGGCGGTACCTCGGGTCTCTCCATCGGTCACGTCTCGCCCGAGGCGGCCTCTGGCGGCATTATCGGTCTGGTGGAGGATGGCGACATCATCAACATCAACATCCCGGCCCGCAGCATGGTGCTGGAGGTGGCCGACAGCGTGCTGGCCGCCCGCCGTGTTGCCGTGGAAGCCCGTGGCTGGAAGCCGCTGGATCGTCAGCGTCAGGTCTCCTTTGCCCTGCGCGCCTACGCCATGCTCGCCACCAGTGCCGACAAGGGCGCGGTGCGTGACCGCAGCAAGCTGGAGGAGTAAACAATGGTCTCTGCGGCTGATTATCTACGCAAGGTGTTGCTCTCCCCCGTCTATGAGGCGGCGCGGGTGACACCCTTGCAGACCCTTAAAAAATTGTCCGAACGGCTTGGCAACCATGTGGCGCTCAAGCGTGAAGACTTGCAACCCGTGCACTCTTTCAAGCTGCGCGGTGCCTATCACAAGATCGCCACCCTGACCCAGGAGCAGAAGGATCACGGCGTCATCGCCGCCTCTGCCGGCAACCATGCCCAGGGGGTCGCCCTGTCGGCGGCCAAGCTCGGCATCAAGGCCATCATAGTGATGCCCAAGACAACGCCGGACATCAAGATCGATGCGGTACGCCGCCAGGGCGGCAACGTCATGCTGTTTGGCAACAGCTTCGATGAGGCCTATGCCGAAAGCCGCCGCCTCTCCGAACTGGAGGGCTACACCCTGATACCGCCGTTTGACGACGTCGAAGTGATCGCGGGCCAAGGCACTATCGGCAAGGAGTTGCTGGAGCAGGATACCCACCTCACCCACGTCTTCGTGCCTGTGGGTGGCGGTGGCCTGGCCGCCGGTGTGGCCGTCTACATCAAGCAGCTGCTGCCGGACGTCAAGGTGATCGGGGTGGAGGCGGAAGGCTCCGCCTGCCTCAAGGCCGCCATGGAGGCCGGCGAACCTGTCAATCTGGAGCGGGTCTCGCTGTTTGCCGACGGTGTGGCGGTCAAGCGCATCGGCACAGAGACCTTCCGCCTCTGCAACCAGTATCTGGACGAGGTGGTGACTGTCTCCAACGACCAGATCTGCGCCGCGCTGAAAGACATCTTCGATGATTGCCGTGCCATTGCCGAACCTTCCGGCGCTCTGTCACTGGCGGGGCTCAAGGCCTACAGCGAACGGGAACAGGTCAAGGGCGGACGGATGGCAGCCATTCTGTCGGGTGCCAACGTCAACTTCCACAGCCTGCGTTATGTGTCGGAGCGCTGCGAGATCGGCGAGAAGCGCGAGGGCATGCTGGCGGTGACCATACCCGAGCGCAAGGGGGCTTTCCTCGACTTTTGTCGCCAGCTTGGTCCGCGCATGGTGACCGAGTTCAACTACCGCTATTCGGATGCGGCCCAGGCGTCGCTGTTTGTCTCGGTGCGCCTGACCGGTGGCGACGAGGAGCTGGGCCAGATCATCGATCAACTCGGCGGCAACGGCTATCCAGTGGTCAACATGACAGAGAGCGAGCTGGCCAAGAACCACGTGCGCTACATGATTGGCGGCCGCCCGGCCCGGCCCCTCGGTGAACGTCTCTACAGCTTCAAGTTTCCGGAGCAACCGGGCGCCCTGATGCGCTTTCTGGAGACCCTGGGCTGTCGCTGGAACATCAGCCTGTTCCACTACCGCAACCACGGCGCCGACTACGGCCGTGTGCTCTGCGCCTTCGAGCTGCCGGATGAGGACGTGGCCGCCTTCCACGACTACCTGCGCGAGATTGGCTACGGCTGGAAAGAGGTCAGTGACGACCCCGCCTACCGGCTGTTTCTGGCCAGCTGATACAGAGCGAAAAGCAGGAGGGAGGCGTTATGCCTCCCTCTTCTTTTTGGGCCTGTTTCTTGGGTCTATGGTGGCGACAGCGACATATTGGCCACCGGAAGATCCGAGTTTATGCAGCGCTTTCAACGCACTATGAAAATCCTCATGCACAGGGTCGTTTTCCCGTCTGGAATGTCGCCAGCTTCACACTCTTGAGTCCCTGGTCATTTGAGGCTGACAAGAGATGGGATAACCTGAGTGACGGGGCCAGCTTGGCCCCATCAGGGAAGAGAGCGCATTGCGCGCCCACAACGACTTATTGCAGAGGCTTTCACCATGAATAAATCGATACTTGCCGCTCTGGTCAGCGGCCTGCTTGCGACGGGGGCCGTGCAGGCTGCCGCCCAGGACAATACCTGGTATGCCGGGGGCAAGGCCGGTTGGTCCAAGTACTTCGACGTCGACCAGAAGCAAGTGGTTTCGGATACCCTGGGGGCGCTGCAAAATACCGGCACCAGCAAGGATGCTCTCGGACTGGGTGCGTTTGCCGGTTATCAGCTCAACCCCAACCTGGGTTTCGAATTCGGCTATGACTGGCTCGGCAAGTACACCTCGTCCGGTGAGCTGAGCGGGGTCAGGGTGGAGGGGGAAGCCAAGAGCCAGATGATCCAGGCCACCATGAAAATAGGGTTTCCGGTCAATGATGCGCTGGATCTCTATGGCCGGATTGGTGGTGGCTATGCCTGGACAGACAGCGAGCTGTCAGCCCGGACGGCGACCGATTTCATCAAGGAGACCGGCGACAAGCATGGCGCAGTTTTTGTCGGGGCCCTGGGCGC
>Ga0115550_1000517_pt1 | contig 32469 bp, 24 predicted proteins | sample COGITO_mtgs_1005_FD_87177 | JGI IMG/M metagenome (GOLD analysis project Ga0115550, IMG submission 87177) | Pelagic marine microbial communities from North Sea - COGITO_mtgs_100511 | ecosystem: Environmental > Aquatic > Marine > Epipelagic | place: Germany:Helgoland, sampling site Kabeltonne...
AATTACAGCGCTGGCCCTTTAACCGGTTGAAGGAGCAACAAGGATGAGCGCAAAAATTCCGGTGATGGTGGTTGGCGGCAGTGCCAATGCCTTAGGCGTGTTACGTTCGCTGACTCATTGTGAACTGCATTTGTTGTGCGACAGTGCACAAGCCCCCGCCTGGCATAGCCGTTGGGGGCAGAAACATCGTTCAGCGGACACCAAAGCGCCGACTGTGGTTGATGAATTAATGCAGCTGGCTGCCCGCTTTTGTGGCAAAAAACCGGTGCTGCTGTTGACCGAAGAAAAGACCGTGGTGCACGTGAGCGCTGCCCGCGAGCGGCTGGCACCTTTTTATCATTTTGTATTGTGTGATCCAGCGATGTTGCTGGCATTGCAGTCAAAATCCGGTTTTCAACAGCTGGCAAATCAAGTAGGCGCTGCTATTCCGCAAGGGCGGATTTTGTCGCAGTTAGCCGATTTAGCGCTGATTGAAGATCTTAATTATCCTTGTGTCTTTAAGCCGTTAGAGCAAAACGAAGCTTACAGCCGCCAGTTTAAAAAAGCCTATAAAGTGGGCTCGGCAGCGGAAGTCGTCAGTCTGTATCCGGCCATCGCCGCGGTAATGCCGCAGATGATCGTGCAGGAATGGCTGGAAGGCGCTGACAGCGACATTTATTTCTGTCTGGCGTATTTCGATGCAAAGGGCAAACTCATTAGCAACTTTACCGGTCGTAAACTACGTTCCTGGCCGTTGCAGGTTGGCGGAACCGCCAGCTGTACCGCAGCGCCGGAAGCTGCGGCTGAACTCACTGAAAAAACCGTGAAATTTTGCCAGGCCATTGATTATGTTGGCCAAATGGGTATGGAATTTAAATTTGATGCCCATCGCGGTGGCTTTTATATGATTGAGCCAACCGTCGGCCGCACCGATTATCAACATGAAATTGCCACTTTAGCTGGCTGCAATGTGTTGGCGGCCATGGTAGCCAGTATGGCGGGGCAGCCCGTCGAACATGCGACAGCCCCCCAAAACGCTTTTTCCAAAAAAGTCGTCTGGTATGACGAAATCGCCGATGCCAATGCACTGGCAAACGGCGGCCCCAATGTGCTTTGTCTGGATTATCAGCGGGTCGCTGCAGTTTGGCGTTGGTCAGACCCAACACCTGGCCTGGTGTCGTTATGGCGTCGGTTGAAAAGAAAGCTGTCATGATCAAATTTAAAGTCGCACTTTGGCACAATGGTGAACTCGCGGCCTTTTTTAAAGCTTTGTTCAGTCAACGAGCGATACCGCAACTGCAACAACAGCTGGAACAACAATATCAACGCCAGGTGCTGCTGCTCAATTCGGCCCGCGCCGGTATTCGTATTGCCTTGCGTTATGCAGCGACAAAGCAGCCACAACGCCAACTGGTGCTTTATCCGGAATATATTTGTACCAGTGTGCCACAAGCCATTACTGACGCCGGTTTTACCGGAATGGCGGTGGCCGTCAATAACGAGCTGAATATGTGTCCGCAAGCACTTTCGGCCTTGCTGGAACTGCAACCACTGGCGGTGATCTTGCCCCATATGTACGGTGCTGCCGCCGCAATCAGTGACATCGAAACCATGTGCCGTCATCAGCAGGTGCTGTTAATTGACGATGCGGCGCAAGTCGCCGGAATTAAAGCCGATAGCAGACTGCTGGGAACTTTTGGCGATTTTGGGGTGATTAGTTTCGCCCAGGCGAAAACTATTGTCAGTGGCGTGCAAGGCTCAGGCGGCGTGCTGTTGTATCCAGCTAAATTGAATATCAATGTACCGTTAAAACCAACCTCAGGCTGGAGCCGGCTTTGGCCGTTGTGGCATTTTTGGGCCAGTTATCAGCAGGATGGTATTGCCAATAGCATCGACTATTACCTGCAGCGACTGAGCCGGCTACTGCGCAAAAAGTTGGGCCGGAATTCAACAATATCTTATGCCGATGGTTATGCTGACGGTTATGCCATAGCAGCACCTGATGCAGCTGTCGCGCTGAAACAGTTCGAAACATTACCAAGCCGGATCAAAGATTTACAACAACAAGCTACCATTGCCGCAAAAGCACTGGCCGGTTTAGAGCAGTTACAGTTTCCGCAGTTACAGGCTGACCGCTATCTGACCAGACTGATTGTACGCTCGCCCAAGGTCGCACCGGCCAAACTTGCCAAAACCTGTTTGGAGCTTGGCATCAAAACCAAAACCACCTATGGCAATAGCAGTCAAAACTTTGATGGCAGCATAACGTCCGGTTTACTGGAGCTTCCGTGGCAAGGGCTGCAACCAACAGAACTTACCACCCTGCTCAATCAGCTGCGTTTGCTTGATCAGCAGCTTGTGACATTATAGTACCCAGGACGATTGCGCATCCATGGTTTTAGTTGGTGATAAACGGACCTTGCAACAACATCGCACAATAATCGTCGGTCTGGCTATTAACCGGCGTAGCCATGATTTGATTCGCCGGTAATTCGCCTCTGGGCAAATACACCATGCCATACAAACTGACACCACTGCGCTGCCGTTTTTCATAATCGAATGTTGCAATACTGTGCCAAGGTCCCGTGACAGACCGATACCAAATTTCGGCACAAGGGATGGTTGCCTGCCGCCGCTTTGGCTCAAAGCTGGTCGCCATCACCGCAGCACCATCAGCCAGCGCCACAGCTGCATAAACCGGATTACCAACGATGGCTTGTTCAGTTACTTCGGCAGTCGCAAAATGATACCGGTAAATTTTATTAATACAGTCGGCAGCAGCGTCCTGGCCTGCGTCCATACCCCATTCAATGGCATCCGGATAAATCAGCAGCGCAATAGCCCGCCATTGCTGGCTGCCACCGGCAAATTTATGCAGAGTTTTAAATTCATCGTCAGAGTAATAAAAGGCTGATTCTTGGTCGGTGTCTCCGGTCAGCACCCAAAGCCGGTTCCGGTACCGATCGTAATGAATGGCATGTACATGCTTAATCTCGGCGCGGCTAAACTGCCAGCAGCAGGTGGTCGTGCCTGCCTGCGGGTCAACCCGGATGATCCGAATGTCCCGGCTATGCCCGTTCAGATATTCACCAAAATAGACCAGCTGACTTTGCTCATGCACTGCTAATCCACCCCGTAACGGTGTGGCAAAACGCCCAAACTCTGGAGGTGGCAGCACCTTCACCTGATAACCTTGCGGCAGATTTTGACACAGGTACACCCGGTCAAACACCACCAAAATATCGCCATTGCCAAGTTGCAATAGATGGCCGATGCCGGCCGCAGGGCGTAATAGCTGCACTAAAGCGCTGCGGGCGAGCCTGTACTTGAGCTGGCCTTTTAGGCTTTGGTCTTTGCCCGGTAGCCGGCATAACAGAGTTAGCTGTTTGCGCTGGTAGTCAAAACGATAAATAGACAAATCTTTGCTACATAAACAACTGTGTTGATCAGACCAATGCACGACCATGCCTTGGTCGAGCACGATTTTTTTAGCCACAGCCCGTTCATTTACCACCACATTTCGCGCCAACATCGGGTCCTTTTTTGTTTCTACAGCGTTTTTTGTATCTACAGCGTGTTCCATGCTGGTCAGTTTGTGCAGCAATCCGTATTAATTACGCCGCGGTAAAATCGCCCATTTCGGGTTGTTGTCAAAATTGACCCGGTCTTTTAAGCGGTTATGATAAAACTGCCAGACAATTTCGCCACCCGGTAAATCTGTGACGTACGATGCGGTGCCCCACACCATCACATCGTATCCAAATTCGGCGTCAATATAATCACCTAATTGATAACGATTAAATGTCTCTAATCGATAAGCTGGCAAATAACCATCCTGGACCGCTGACCAACTTTGATACCAGCCGCCATTAGGCTGGGTGATGCTTGGTTGTCGGTAAGCAGACAGTAATTCCAGTTCAAAACCTGTCTCCAGCGCCGGTCCAGCCAACACCCGCCCGACAAAACGTTTCATTGGACCTGCAGCAAACCCTAACTCTTCAGCACGGCCCAGCGCCAGCACCACAATGTGAGTCATCCAGGGTGAAGCACCATTGGCTGTTTTGGACATATCGTAATATTCACTGACATAACTGGTCGCAAATTTGTCGCCATGTACCCATTGCCCCAGCGGTGACGCCGCTCCTGCTGCATACACAAATTCTTTTGGGGCTATGGTTTTACGGCCGAATGTCCATAGTGCGCTGTCTTTATTCGGCGTATCGGTGACGTTGTACATCCCTTCCCAAATCGCTAACGCTTTGTTCGTCAGAGTCTCAAAATATTGCTGCTCGGGCATCGCATCTGGTGTAATGGAGGCGGTGTGAACTCTGGTACGCAGTGCCCAGCCCTGGCCTCTGGTTTCGCCAGAATACAGTGCACCTTCGCTACCTGTTGGTCCGCGGCCTAAAGTCGAACTTTTGGCTGCAGCATTGTTGTCCATCGTGGTATACGCCGCTGAAAACAAACTTTGTTCCAGGAAATAATAATCACCGGTCAGCAAATATTGGCCCGAAGCCAGATCTGGATGGTGTGCAACATCCGGGCGCCACCCTGAATTAACCAAAGGCACGAGAGGCTGAATTTTGTCATTGGCTGCTGTTTCATGCCAGTTCAACCTTGGGATCCAGCCCGTTGGTCGCCCTCCCTGATTAATCGACAGAATCTTCCCTAAACCACTGATAGTTTTTGCTTCATCAAAGGTTCGGCTGGCATCGCCTTCGCGCACGTGAAACGGCCAGGAACCACTAAGTTCAGCCTGGCGTAACGCAATTTCAGTCAAACGCCAGTCTCCGGAATAAAACCAACGCACCGTCCAGGCCGGGTACATGCCTAAGTCTGGTCTTCCGCCAGCATTCGCCATTGGCTTTGCCCACAAGCCGGCATCATATAGTGCACTGTCTTTATTTTGCCAACTGTTAAATTGGGTTTGAATAGTAGCGTCAGAGATTTCGCGGCTGCTATCAAAATTGGGGATAAACCGTGTTTTACTCAAATACGCCAGCTGATGATTCAGCGACACCACCGGCACTTGTTCACCCAGCCAGAACTGGCGGGTCCAACGGGTCATCGCCTGATGCGGTAAGGCCGCTTGCTGGTAAAGTACCGCCGGATTTAGCTGACCGCCTTTGAGCGTGACATCGTACAGTTGATCCTGCAGTACCAACGAATTGGTAATTTCGCCGACATACCGCACCTGCACCTTGTTTAGCGCAGGCCAGAATGTCGCATAAAACGCCGGCCGCACGGAACGGTTCTGATCAGCGCCAAAATCGAAAGCCCGCTCGGCACTATGGTCAACTAATAAAATGGTGGTAGCAATGTTGCCTTGCGTCCAATAACTGAATTTATCCTGTTGCAGCATCGCTCTGGCCGAAACGGTATGCAGTGGCAGATCGGCAAATTTGGCTTCAATCGTCGCGTCAAAGTTATAATTCGCCGCTAACATAGCGGTCTTATCTGGCGCGCCTTGCTGGCGGCCGGTCGGCTGGTTGATAAAATTCAACTTCAGTGAAGCCCCGCCGGCGATGGTTGGGAGCACAGCACTAATGATGGCGTGTCGCACGGAGCCGTCCGGGTGACGTTGTTTCACGTCCGCCTGGGTTGGCAACGGCTGGCCATTCAGCGTCAACTGCGGAAACTGGGCAATTTCGCCAGCAACAAAAGGCCGGGCAAATTGTAGTGGATAATTCTGCAGTGCCGTGCGTTGTGGATTGCTGACCGTGACAAAGTTGCTGTCATCCACCTGCGACGTCGCTAATGGCGCAAAACGCGCGGTTAATGTTACGGGCGCGGTGACGGTCAGCGAACAAGCTGACAGGGACTGACAAGGATCATTCCAGCCGACAAACTGCTGCGCGGCATCCGGTACCGCATTAAATGTAAGCACCGAGCCTACGGGGGCATTCACGCTGCAACTGCCGGTACAAGGGGTACTCAGTGCCGCCGAGGTGATTTTGCCAAGACCTACCACATTCAGCTGCACCTTTGGTTGTGTAGGTGCGCCTGCAAAGGACACCTTCACCGTCTGCGCCTCGTTAATTGTCAAGGTACAGGCCGGGCTTGAAGCGCTCTCACAAGGGACAGTCCAGCCGTTGAATATGCCACCATTAGAAGGGGTTGCGGTGAAGGTTGACGAAGTTCCGACAGGAATTTGGTATTCACATAGTTCGCGACACGGCAACGGCTGGCCACTCACCTGCACTTCTCCGGTGCCCTCGACGACAACTTTAAGCGTGACCGAAAGTGGTTGAAACAACGCTGTGGCATGCGCACTACTTGTGGTGCTGAGATTAATGTTACAAGCGGCAGTGCCACTGCAATCATTCTGCCAGCCTACGAACTTCGAACCTGCATCGGCAACCGGTTGTAATTGCACATTATTCACTTGAGTTTCAATAGTACAATTGACACGACAAGTCTGCCCGGTTGAACTTTGCACTGCGCCTTCACCGCTAAGTGACAACTGCACAGTTTTGACGCTGACGGGTGTTGGCGCGACCGGCGTTTCAGCTTCAGATTCTCCACCACCACATCCCACAACCCCAATGAAACCTAAGATAGCTATCAATACAACCCGACTCATGTTGCCATTCCCTCAATTAGCAAAACAGAATTTACTGCTATAGACCTTTAGTATGCCACAATCGACTTTAGTTCGGGCTGTCAGGACACAGATAGGCCGCAGATATCGCATTTCTTTACAGCTCGCTGAAAACTCTTTAATCTTGCCACAGGCTGTTTGTTCGCAGCTCACACGCCAAAACTTGCTGTTTTTAAACACCTTAGCGCAAGGTGTCAGCTACTTGAACCGGATGTCTTATGCAAGTGTTAACCGACGTAAAAAATGCTTGGAAATTTCTGCTCCTCAACGCACAACAGTTCCCATCGTTGCCAAGATGGAGACAATTACTTGAAATGATCCTGCTGTTTTTTATCCGCAATATTGGGCCCGGCTATTATCTGCAGGCACGTTGGTGGCGCCCAGAAATCCCCTTTAAAGACAAGTGGTTACATACTAATAAGCATGAATATAATCAGTTTATTGACCGCTGGAACCGTCGGCCTTATCAAAAGACCTCGCAGCATAAAGTCGTGGAAAAAGCCGTTCTACAACTGTTGGCAATCCCGACCCCAGAATTTATCGGGTTTCTGCACCACCGCGCTGGTGTACAGAAGTCTGGACAACCACTCTGTACCCTTGACGATTTTATCCAGCTTTGCCAACTCCATGTCGGCCAGCGGATCTGTTTAAAACCGGTCGAAGGTTACGGCGGTGCAGGTTTTGCCGCTTTTAATATCGAATTTCAGGAGCGGTTGGTGTTCACCCATCCGTTTAGCAAAGCAATCACTGAAATCAGTGATTGGTGGCAGCTTGCGGCACAATATCCTGATGGCTATATCGTTGAGCATTATTTACAACAACATCCGGCGTTGTCAGCTATTAATCCGCATTCGGTGAATACCTTGCGCATTTGGCTCTACCAGGCACGTGGCGAAGTAAAAATTGGCGGCGCCTTTTTACGCGTTGGCCGTAAAGGTAGCTTGGTTGATAATACCAGCAGCGGCGGGATGATTTGCCCGGTTGATATCAATACCGGAATTTTACAATATGGCGCTGATGCCAAAAACCCGCTACTACAAACCAGTTGTCACCCCGATACCGGCGGTCAAATCAGCGCTGTGCAACTGCCCTTTTGGCCTGAATGCCTTGCCCTGGCTGCCCGCGCTTTGCAAGCGTTTCCACATGTCAACGTCGCTGGCGTTGATGTTGCAATTGCAGTCGACGGCCCGAAGATGATTGAACTGAATGTGAAACCTGATCAAATCGGCTGCGCCCGGATTGATTTGCCACTTAAAAAAGTTGACCAGTGGTTGCGGGGCCATGACGCAACACGCTGATGGCTCCAATCAAGCGAGCCTGCTACCGAAAGCCGCGCGGCTTAGTTTTACGTGCAACGGGATCCGGTATCAATGTGCTAGCGACTGGCCGGATGACCCAAAAGGTTTGATGCCGGATCTGGGCAGCGGCGCTGGCTGGCCATGGTTACAACAACTGCAATGGTTCGAGCAGCTGAAAAAATTTCAACAAAAAAACCGCATCCAGCCACAGAGTGAGTACCTGTTGTTACGGATTTTTCAGGATCAGCAACTGCTGATCATATTGCCGCTGCTAAGCCCGGATCATCAACGCACTTTGTTGGCTCTGAGTAATTATTACAGCCCTGAATTTAAGCCAATGCAGCCGCTTACTGGCGGAGTTTGCCGCGAACAGCTTTGGCCAATACTCATCAGCGCTATGTCGATATTGTGGCCAAACTGGCAACAACTTAGGTTACACCCTCTTTCAGAAGCGACTGCCCGTCAAATCCAGCAAAGTTGCCCGACGCGGGTTGCCACATTAGTATCGGATTTTGGCCACAATTGGCGCGCATCCGCCACTTCAAATCCAGACTATTGGCAAAAACGCCAATCGCAGTTGGTCAATACCATCCGGCGTAAAAAGAAAAAGCTACTGCAGCTTGGCGCAGAGCTGCAAATTCACCGGCAGCTAACGCCTGAATTGATGGCCGCTTATTGGAACATTTATCAGCGTAGCTGGAAACAAGCCGAACCCAGTACCGACTTTATTGACTGGCTGCTGCAGTTCGCCGGTGAGCAAGGTCAGCTACGATTAGGACTGTTGCATATTGATGGTGTTGCCGTAGCGTTTCAGTTTTGGCTGGTGCAGCAACAACAAGCTGCAATCGTAAAACTGTCGCAAGATCAGGCGTTTGATGCGCTGTCGCCCGGAACCGTATTGATGGCGGCGATGATTGATGACGTGATGATGCAAGATGGCGTCACGGAGTTTGATTTTTTGACCGGCAACGATGACTATAAAGCGCAGTGGATGGACCAATGTTTACCACTGCTGCAGCTGGACTTGTTTAATTGCCAACATCTGTCAGGCCGCCTGTGTTACCTGAAAAACCACCTTTGCCTGCGGCTTCGCGCCTTTTTACAACGTTGGCGCACACGGCAGCAAACAGTCGCCCCACTTCAACTGCAGCATTTTGTGGCACCAGCAAATGATTAACGCAACATATCAATCGGGACAACGCGGCTGGTGGTTGCTGACTCACTGGCAACCTGCCATCGCCTCGGGCCAGAACTTATTGATTTTGCCGCCCTTTGCCGAAGAAGCGAATCGTAGTCGCCGCCTGTTCAGTACGTTATGTCAGCAGCTATCCGCGCTGGGTTGGCACTGTTATCTGCCCGATTTTTACGGTACTGGCGATAGTGAAGGAGATTTTGCCGATAGCGATTTAGAACTTTGGCAACAGGATTTATGTCAGTGGCTGGCCACGGCAAAATTTACCCAGCCACTTCACTTGTTAGCCTGTCGTTTTGGCGCCCTGCAATTACTTCAGATCTGGCCAGCTTTACAGCAAATCATTCAGACCGGCAAAGTATTGTTGTGGCAACCGCAGCTGGATAATCAGAAATTTTTACAACAACTTTTTCGGCAATATCAAGCCACACTGTTACTGCAAAGTAGCAAAGGATTATCGGCCGCAGAGCAATTGGCCAATGGTCTGGCAGTTGAGATCGCAGGTTATGACATCAGCCCGAAACTGTACTCTCAAATCAAAGCATTAACCCCGGAACCTGGCCTTTGGCGCCAACAGAGTATCTGCTGGCTGGAGTTATCAACCTTGCCACAATTGCCGGTACCCGCGATAAAAGTCTGGCAGCAAATCGCCGCCGATGAAGCAACCAGCGCACAAGTTTTATTGGCATTACCGGCATTCTGGCTGCAACAGGAACCGTTACCGGTTGACGAACTTATCAAGCAGAGTTTGTGGTTTTTAACGGCTGACCAGAATGAATAATCAGCAGCTGTCCCCCCCCAAAGTGATCCCCCTGACAATTGACGGTCAACAGAGTCCCGGCATTTTTGTAGGCGGGCAAAAAGATATTGCCGTTTTAATGGTCAGTGGCGGTGCGCAGATCCGGGCTGGCAGCCATCGTATGCAACAGCAGTTAGCGAGCTTTCTGCAGCAACAGCAGATCAGCAGCTTGCGCTTTGATTTTCCGGGTTTTGGTGACGCTGAAGGGCTGCCACAGGATTTTATCCAACACGCGAACTGGCTGTCGCAAGTATTGAGTGCAGCCCAACAAGCAGAGCCTCGGATCAACTATTGGGTGTTGTTTGGGCTTTGTGATGGAGCCAGCGCTATCTTGTTGAATCAACAGGTGTTGCAAAAAGCTTCTGGGCTCATCTTATTAAATCCCTGGTGCCGGGCTTCGCAAAACCACGCACAAACCATGGTTCGGTTTTATTATTGGCAGCGATTATGCGCTATTGAGTTCTGGAAGAAGTTACTCAGTGGCAGCAGTCATCCACTTCAAAGTCTGCGGCAATTTTTTCAATACGTGCGACAAGGCTATACCCAAACGCCAGCTCCTTCTGACAACACATGGCAGAGCGCAGGCGCTGGAGCAACGTCGTTGAATTCATCGAACTTTTTAATGCCGATGCTCGATAACTGGTGTGATTTTGACAAGCCGGTACTCTTGGCGCTTAGCGATACCGATCTAACCGCGCAAGAATGTGCTTCATTGTTAGCGCAATTACCAAAACAGCGACAAACACAAATGGCCAGCCACACCACGACGCAAACCTTGGCGGGTGCGAATCATACCTGCAGTGACGCACAGCACTTTTTGCAACTTCAACAGCATATCAAAGCATGGTTCAGCCAGAACTTTCCAGGCTAAACCAGGATCACATGTTTCGATAAAATGCCCTGATCAAGTTATTCAGTCTTCTGCGCACAAAACTCCGGATCAGCAAAAGCGCCGATGTACGGCGCCTGCACCAGTTTTCCGCAATAATCGACCATCACTCCGTCACCAGAATGCGTTGCTTCAGGTGTTATATCGTGTGGCTGCAGATAACTAAAATCAGCCAGATCGGCCGATTTAAATAAATCCTTTAAATGATCGCGGCCGGTGAAAAAACTACGGCTCTGAATAAGATTTTGCTGCAACTGATGGCTGCCACCGGCGCGGTTAATCACCCGGCCACTGATAATATTGTTGCGAAGCACCGCAGTACTGTCCTCATAACGGACATCGACACCCACAGTGTTGTAGACGATGTTGTTTTCGAGCAAAGTATCATGCGCTTCATTCAGGTAAATACCGACATCATTTGGACAATGCATAATGATGTTATTGCGCATCACGCCTTGGGTACTTTCACGGCTTACTTCGTCACGACTATATTGTTTACCAGTGCCACCACCACCGAAGGAAAGCCCCAGACTGGTATGGCCACCACCTCTTAAATTCGCTTCACACATCACCAAGTTGCGTTCAAATACCCCACGATGCGCATTACCTTTGATAAAACCGGCATAACTGACTTCGTCACCTGCTGATTTTTGAATATCAAAAATAAAATTACCACTGACCCGCCAATCGTTCACCGCGACAATATCCACCGGTGTGGCAGGGCCTTTGGTGATCCGTGGCGCGGTATTATAAAAGGTATTGTTGGTGACGAGGCCGAAATCCGGGTAATGCCCTTTTATGCCATTGACCTTCAGCGCTGAATTGAAGTCACGGAACACATTGTTTTGAATGACAACATTGTTGGCGTGCCCAACAATGTGCAAAGCGTGCTGACAGCGATCATGAATATCGCAGTCGCCAATAAAACTAATATTTTCAATCTGCCAGTACGGCTGCAAAATCAATAAGCCTTCGCCTTTCATCGAAAACTCGACCTGATGCAGGTTGCGGCCGGTTAATCGGATCGGGTTGTTTTCGGCACCGCTTTGGCGGATTTCCATGGTCCGTTCAAATTCATAACGCCCGGGCAGAACGTCAATTTGCTGGCCTGGCACTGCTTCACGCAGGGCTTTTTTAAGTTCGGTGATATTGCCGACAGTAACAATGTTAGTTGCGACTTGCGGTTGAAAATCAGGATGTGCACCTGCACCATGCCACTTGGTCGGATCGAGCGGCCGGTACAAAAAGTTTTTGTGCTCAAACCCGGCAAAAAAATCCAAAACAGGTGTGACAAAAGCCACACTTGGATAATTAACCCGAATGTCATTGGCAACTTTTTGGCTATACAGCGGCAAGGGTAAACCCAACCAGTAAATACTACGCGCCCACAATAAAAAACCGACAACCAACAACAGGTTTGCTACCACACCCGACCATAAAAGATACTTGCGCATTGTATTGATCCTGCCTCAGTTTACTCAGGGTGTCCCGTTTGAAAATCAGCTGCATCGGTTTGTGGCGCTAGCTGAGCCATCACCGCTGGATTAAAGTAAAATTTCCGCCACAGCACCATGCCCTAAAAACGCCTGCGGGCTGGCTGTTGCGCCATAAGCGCCTGATTGAAATACCACAAACCAATCGCCCACAACAGCTTGCGGCAGTTGAATTTTATCGGCCAGCACATCCAGTGGCGTGCAAAGCGGCCCGACCACCTGTATTGGCGCTGCCAGTGGCTGGTCGAGTTTGTCGGCGAATGCCACCGGATAATTACGCCGGATCACCTGACCAAAATTACCTGAATTCGCCAAATGATGGTGCATCCCGCCGTTACAGATCACAAAGGTCTGGCCATGCGATTGTTTAATATCCACCACCTGGCAAGCGTAAATACCGGCTTCTGCCACCAGATAACGCCCCAATTCCAGGATAAATTCGAGATGTTGCAATTCTGCAGGCAGTTTTTCGAATAGTTCTGCCCAGCCCTCCGCCAGCTTGTCTAAATCTACCGCACGATCGCTGCTGTAATAAGGCACACCTAAACCACCCCCTAAATTGACAAATTGCAGCGGCGTCGGGCAAAGCGGCAACAATTGCTGCAATAACAGCATGATCTGCTGCTGCGTCTGCAAAATAGCGTCCGCTAGCAGATTTTGGGAACCACAGTACAAATGAAAACCAACCAACTGCACCGGCATCGCCGAAAGCTCTGGAAGCAGCGTCAGCACTTGCTGCTGATCAATACCAAATGCCTTAGCACCACCCGCCATTTTCATGCCGGCGGCTTTTAATTCAAATTCCGGATTCACCCGCAAGGCGATCGTAGCAATTTGTCCAGACTGACTTGCAATAGCACAAAGCCGCCGCAGCTCGCCAATGGATTCAACATGCACACAACAGCCGGCAATCACTGCCGCTGTGAGCTCAGCATCGGTTTTACCTGGCCCGGCAAAACTGATCTGCGAAGCTGGCATACCTGTTTGCAGCGCCAACAATAATTCACCTTGAGACGCCACATCAAAACCATCGACCAAAGTGCCGACATGCTGCACCACCGGTAAATATGGGTTGGCCTTGATGGCATAATGTAATTTCAGTTGTGGTGGCATTTTACTACGTAACTGATTAATTTTGCTTGAAATAGCTTGCCTGTCGTAGGCATAAAAACATGGTTGATGCAGCAAATCAGCGATTTGCTGCATGGTCTTACCGCCTATTTGCAAGGCGCCCTCAACACAGCGTAAATAGCTTAATGGCACACTGAGTTGCGGTTGTGCCGCCAATAATGGCGACAACGAATTTGCTGTTGCGGGCGAAAACTGCAAAGCAGCGGATTCAGGCATTGTCACTAAAATAATCCTTATACATCAGGCGTAAACTTTTACGATCTAATTTGCCATTGACAGTTTTTGGTAACTCATCAAGCTGTTGCAGCGCTTTTGGACACATGTAATGTGGCATTTGCTGACGTAAACAGGTCAGCACGGCTTGCTCATCCACCTTCACATCACAACAATATAGCAAGAGCACCGCACTGTCGGCATCTCCATAAGGAACGCCAATCGCCGCGATCTCATACAGCTGTGGCACACTTTGATACACCAGTTGCTCAACCTCAGCCGGGCTGATACGAAAGCCTGAACACTTCAGCATTTCATCCATGCGGCCTAAATAATACAGATAGCCATCGGCATCGCGGCGGACTTCATCACCCGACCACACCGCCAGCGCTTTATTCATCACCGCCGCTGGTTGCACCGGATCAGGCCGGAAGCGCTCATTGGTACGGGCAGCATCATTCCAATAGCCCAAACTAACCAAAGGCCCGCGATGCACTAACTCTCCGGGTTCGTCGACAGCACATTCGCGACCATCGGGCCGCAAGACTAACAATTCAGCAAATGGGATCGCCTTACCCATCGATCCCGGTTTCAACGCCAGCATTGCAGGTTCCAGATAACTGGAGCGGAAGGCTTCAGTCAGACCATACATCAGATACGGTTGAGCGTTGGGGAAAATCTGCTGCAATGATTGCAGCAACGGTTGTGGCATAGCGCCGCCGGAATTGGTCAACAAACGCAGTGAATTGCCACCCTGCTCACCCCAATTGGCTCTGGCCAGCGCTGACCAGAGTGGCGGCACTGCGGCAAGTACCGTTACCTGATGCTGTATAACGGTTCTGACCACATCTTGTGGTAATAGATATTCCAACAGCACTAAAGTAGCGCCGCTATAAAGTGCAGTAAGCAGCTGATTTAAACCATAGTCAAAGCTAAACGGTAGCAATGCCAGCAGCACATCATCCGTCCTGAGCTGCAAGTACTGACAGACGCTTAAAGTGCCAAGCATTAAGTTCTGTTGTGATAACACCACCCCTTTGGGTAGCCCGGTACTTCCAGAAGTGTACATAATGGCTGCAACATCACTGGCAACCAAAGGTACAACGGTCGGCATCTGTGTTAGAGCGATGGTCTGCATGTCCGCAATCTCTTGCGACAATGTCTCTGTCAACAACAGCTCGAATTTGGGCAACGGCAGCTGCAGTTCCATTAACTGCGTCAGACGATACTGATTGGTCATTAAGAGCGAGGCTTGGCAATCCTGCAACACATGCGCCAGCTGCGCCGGTTTTAATTGGGCATGCACAGGCACGATAACCGCGCCGAGTCTGGCTACCGCCAGCAATACCACAACCAACTCCAGCTGTTTTGGCACAGCCAGCACCACGCGATCCCCGGCTTTTAATCCGGTTTTACTTAAGAACAGGCTACACGCCACTACTTTTAGCTGCAATTCAGCAAAGGATAAACGTTGGCTACCCGCGATTAACGCCGTTCGTTCCGGCCAGGCTTTGGCAGCATTGTCGCTGAACTGACTGATAAAATTTACCGGCAATTGCATGACTCTTGAATTCTTGACGCAAAACCGCTGGAACATGCTGTCCGACTGGGCCGTTACAGAGCTTTGCTTCAGTTAATAATGTGGTAGAGTACAATGTGTTAACACCAAATGTCTATTGGAGTTCCGGGTAATGGACCAACCAAAAACAATTCCATCGCTGGTGCAGCAGATCCTGCAAACAGCCCTTGCACTAAACACAGAATTTACACCTTCTTCGCCATTATTAGGCGCCCTGCCGGAGTTCGATTCGGCCAGTATTATGACGATATTAACGCTGCTCGAAGACCATTATGGTTTTCAGTTTGACGACGATGAATTAACAGCAGAAATTTTTGCAACCTTTGGCAGCTTGTGCCAATTTGTACAAGCCAAACATCACGCTACTTGCTAACGCAGCACCATGGCCTGAAGTCTTATTTTATTTTCGTAAATCGATGGAACAGAATCATGAAAAAAACACTCCTTGTTACCTGTATCACAGCAGCATTGCTGCTGCAGGGTTGTGGTAAAAAAGACAGCGAGCAGCATCTGCAGGATGCGCTGAAGTTTGCCGCCAATAATGAAATTCCAGCGGCGATAATCGAATTGAAGTCTGCCATTCAGCAACAACCCGAGGATGGTCGGTTACGTTTTGAACTCGGCATGATTTACTTAAAAGCCGGTGATGCCGCCTCAGCCACCAAAGAACTGGAACGTGCCGCTGAATATAAACTCGACAGCAAGACTATCGCCGTTCCACTGATCCAAAGTTATTTCCTACAAGGCCAACATCAAAAAGTCGGCTCGTACCTGACGGCACATCCGGAGTTGCCGGCAGACGTGCAGGACACGTTGAAGTTGTATCACGCCTTATCTTTGATTGAGGCATCAGATACCGATGGCGCCAAAGCTATTTTTGCCGATCTAGCCAATGCAGCCGATCCGGCGATTAAAACAATGGTCGAAGCCCAAACGCAAGTGATGTCAGGTCAGCATGAAGCTGCCTTGCAAACACTCAGCGGTATCAGTGCGCAACATCAAATTTATAACGATGCATTATTACTCAAAGCAAAACTGCAAAATGTACTGAAGCAATACGACGCGTCAATTGAAAGTTTTATAGCCTACTTAAAACTGAACCCGGGCGCACATCTGGCGCGGTTAATTCTGGCACAGAGTTATATTGCCACCAATAAAAATGACGAAGCCGACAAGGAAATCGTTAAGTTATTAAAAATATTCCCAAAACAACCACTCGCCAACTATTTAAAAGCGGTGGTTGAATTCGAACGCAAAGACTTCCAAAAAGCCAAGGAAACCAGCGAAATTGCCATCGATAACGGCTTGAACTCGGTCAGTAGCCGCGTATTGGCCGCCATCTCTTCGACGCAGCTTGGTCTGGAGCAACAGGCACTAAACCACCTGCAGGCCGTGCATAGTCAGCTTGGCACCTACCCGCCGGCGCAAAAGCTGTATGTGGCACTTAAACTCAAATTCGGCGACACCGATGCGGCGCGTCAACAATTACTTAATGATGAAAATGCCGTCACCGATTTACAGTTAGTTTCAGCAACAGCATTTCAGCTGGTGAAACAACGCGCAGACAGCGCTGCACAAGAACTAGTTGATAAATATGAAAAAAGCGGTAAAGCCAGCGCCGATGATTTGATGACATTAGGCAGTTTAAAGCTGAGCATTCCGGGCATGGAGCAACAAGGTTTGGCAGCGCTGGAAGAAGCTGCAAAATTGGCACCGCAGGTGGAACAAACCCAGATGGTGTTGGTGACCGCCTATTTACAACAACGCCAGTACGACAAGGCGCTGGAGTTGGCAAAAAGCTGGGGAAACGATGAAAAACTCAAACAATCCAGTCTGAATATGCAAGCCTATATTGCCTTCCTGCAAGGCGATAACCAGTTGGCACAACAGCATATTGATGCAGCTTTGCAAGGAGATGCAACCCACCCATTTACCCTGTTATTGCAAGCAACCCTGGCACAAGCGGCCAATAAAGTGGACGATGCGATTAAAGTTTTGTCCGGCTTACTGGAAAAGCACCCAACTTATCTGCCAGCGTTGGAGCAGTTATACGCACTGACCAGAAACGATAACGCGACTGCAGCCCTGGCCCAGGCAGAAGCTCTGAACAAAGAAAAACCAACCGATTATCAGATTGCTTTGTTATATGCGAGGATGTTGGCTGATCAAGGTAAACATCAACAAGGTCTGGATTTGCTCAATGCCGCCGGCAAAGTAGAAACCGAACGTCACGCATTTCATTGGGCACTGTTTATTGAACATCAGCGTTCAGTGTTAAAAGACAACAAGGCGGCCGTTGAATCAGCGACAAAATGGTTTGCACAAAATTCAGCTGATCAGAACTCGATGTACACCTATTTGCGGATGCTTATTCTGGACAAACAGCTGGACAAGGCGCTGAAACTGATTACTGACGAACTGACCAAAGCACCGGATAACAAAATTCTTTACGGCACCAGAGTGCAATTGCTGGGTGAAATGGGTCAGTATAAAGAAGCGTTAAAAGAGCTTGAAAAATTATCCGCCGAAGAAGCCGCCAAAGCCGATGCGTTATTTGTGAAAGGCCGATTGCTGCTCGCTGACAAGCAACCGGAACAAGCATTAGTGGCATTAACCGGCAGTTATCAGCAAAATCAGGCTAGCGTGACAGCGCTGATGATTGCAGATATTTATGCGAAAACAGTTTCAGAGCAAAAAGCAAAAGCCTTTATTGAACAGCATTTTAATTACAAACCAAATGATTCAACACTGCAAATCTACTACGGCAACCTGCTGTTAGGCACTGACAAGCAAAAATCGACCGAAGCATATTCCAAAGTGTTAGACACGCAACCTGACAATGTGGCCGCGCTGAACAATTTAGCCTGGACCTTATTTGAACAGCAAAAAACTGCTGAAGCATTACCGCATATTGAAAAAGCAGTCAAACTGGCGCCAGATAATCCAGATGTATTAGACACATACGCAACTGTACTCTTTGCGACCGGCAAGCAGAAACTTGCACTGGAACAGTTTGAAAAATCACTGCGTATCCGCCCGGACAATGTTGCAGTGCAGTTGAACTACATCGATGCGTTACTCAAAACCGGTGATAAAAACACCGCAAAGACCATGCTGGATAAAGTAAAAGCAACTGACAAAGCAAGCGAAGATAAGATGAATGCGCTTAAAGCTTTACTGTAAAATTTGAAATGAAATTCGTTTTCGGGTTTATCGTCAAAATATATAAATGGGGCCTCGTTTCGAGGCCTTTGTCTCTTGTGCTAAACAGGACTAACTATGAACAAAGTGATCAAAATCGAGAATATTACTGTAACGATTGAAAACGAATATCGATTACTGAGTACAGAGCTAGATGGCGAAAATCTATGGTTCAAATTACCGGCAGAAATTCATATTAACAATTCTGCAGAATTGTTTGTCAGCGCAATTTTATTAGAAGCGATGATTAGTGGCCGGGATATCGAAGTAGCAGATGATATTAGTATGTCACCGACTCTGCTTTCTCAACTAGATAAATTACAACGAATTTATCATTGTTGGAATCATTTGCTATCGCCAATCAAAGTCATTGCAAGAAATCAGCAAGAACCAACACAACAACCCGGTACGGCCAGCTTTTATTCTGGTGGCGTTGATGGATCCTACACATTATGCAGTCATTTAGAAGAAATTAGTCACCTGATCGTAATAAGTGGATTTGATACTGTAGAAAAATCAGAACAGTGGCCACTGCTTGTTGCTAAACATCAGGCAGTTGCAGCTAAGTTGAATAAAAAACTAGTTTATATTGAAAGCAATTTAACAGCTTTTAACGACAAACGGAAAATTAGTCGCTCATTTCAGCATGGTTTGACATTAGCCGGAGTTGCGATTGCTCTCGGTTTTTCCAAAGTATATATTCCTTCGTCATTTACTTATTCCGACCTTTTCCCGTGGGGCTCTCATCCGTGCACAGATCCTTTGTGGAGTACCGGAACATCCACGATTGTGCATGATGGTGCAGAAACAACAAGATCTGAAAAGACATTGGCAATTTCGGCAGTGCCGATAGTGTTTGATAACTTACAAGTTTGCTGGAAGAATATTGCGTACAATTGTGGCTCTTGCTCAAAATGTCTCAGAACAATTACTGCATGCTATTTGTACAATTTGAAAAGTGTTTCAATACCTCAATTAACGAATATCGAAGTTCTCAAAAATTTAAAACTCTCTAGTACCGCTGGTGAACCTTTCTTTGACGATCTAATTACCGTTGCAACACAACAAAATCATTCAGAAATTGTGAGTATATTGAAAAAGACACAATGGCGATTTCAACTAAAATTACATTTTGAAGCGTTTGTGAATTTGTGTACTTTTGGTAAATTAAGAAAAATAGTCAGAGCGAAGCGAAAGCTTCAATGGACACAATACCGAGTCACCTTGAGCCCGAAGACTGATTAACACAATGAAAGTAAAAACCTGAAATGTATGGCATTTGAAGATTCTTGCTGTGAGTTTCGATATTAGTTACACGTCCACTTTTACATCGATCATTCTTTTAGAATATAAGCGAATTTTAACGAAAAAAGCCGGATTTATATCCGGCTTTTTAGTAACGCTTGTAACTACGTAGCGATTATTTACGAACTAAACTACGACGGCCATAAAGTACAAATCCCATCAGGCCCAGACCAATCACCGCAATACCCACTGGCTCTGGAATTTCAGCGTTAATCAAGAGACCAAACTGCGCAGTAGTTGCCTCTTTCTCTTTAGTTTGGAATCCTAAACAGCCTGGTGCAGCACCCGCTTCGGCACAAGCATCGGCGGACAACCCAGTTAAAGAGAGAGTAGTTTCTACAATGTTGGTAGTATATTTCACACCGTCATACCAGAATGAATCGGCTAAGTTACCAATAGAAATTACAAATATGTCGTCGCAACTAGATTCACTGACAAATCCGCAATCAGAATCATTAAGAGTTTCAGTAAAGTTAATCGTGAAATTCAACTCTTTTGCCGGGAAAAAGTCATCAGCTTCAACAGGAAGGTATGGTTTCAATTTCAACGTTGTTTTTAGTTGCGCGCCAACGAGAGTCTTGAAGGTATTAGACAGTGTATTGTTCCAGTGAGTAATGATATTGGTCAAGGCTGGTATCCCACTACCAGTCACCATATCAGTACCTGTAGCTGGGTTGTCACCGATAATTAAGGCACTGCGAGCAGTTCCAGACCCGGCAGCTTGATTTGTGTAGTCACCTCCACCAAAACCCCAACTGATTTCACTTGCGTCCTGAATCGTTGTCCCATTCCCACTGGAAAAAGAAGCACCAGTCCATTCAGAGAAGACTTCATACTCCCATTGAGTTACGAGTGCGGCATTCGCGATTTGTGGGAGTATTAATGCACAAGCAACGATTGTACCTTTTAATAGTGTTTTCATAACGTTCTCCATTAGATCCATAATTTGTTCAACCGCGACATAGGAGTACAGCGTTAATGTCTTAATTAAATAAAGCATAATATAGGCCAATCTAAATTTGTTTATTTAATCAGCAACTTACCAAAAGAGCCATAAATGCATTGTAAATAAATTTGACGTTGTCTTGTTTATCTAAAGCATTTCAAATTCACTGCTAAACATCTAGAGAAAGAGAAAGCTTCAAAGGTAAGTACAACTGGTGCATGAGGATTTATTTGTGGGATAGCGATTGCGGCTTCTGCAATAGCCAATACTGCAGCGGCCGAAAGAGGAGAATATTCTAATTAGATCTTAAAAATACATTTATGAAAATGAAAAAAACCCGGAATTATCCGGGTTTTTCTAATCGGTAATAAAGCTTAAACTGCAGCTTTTTTATTGCGGCGCAGTGATAACATCACTAACGACAGACCAAGAATACCTACGGTCGCTGGTTCTGGAATGGTTTCCAGGCGAGCTAAGAATTCGATTTGGTTGTCTGATGACTCAGCAGTAACCAAAGTAATAGTACCATCTGGGTTAGTGATTGAAGTCACACCGCTTAATGGGTTCAGCTTAAAGCTGATTTGGTACATTTGACCTTCTAAATCTTTAAACTTGATTGCTGGCAAGTTCAGATTCACTGAAAAAGTGTCATCACAACCAATAGCAGACAGTTGCGGCGGAGCACATTTGGTTGGGTCGACATTGTTTGGAGTTTCTTTAAACTGAATACCGACCTTTGCTGGGATTACAAACAGAGGTGGGTTCACAACTGCAAAAATTGTCGCCAAATCCAGGGAAGTCAACGCTGCGCTAGTATTTGGAATTGCCTGGTTACGGTGAGTAATCAAACCTGTTTGAACCCAATCACCATTAGTGATTAATGTGCCGTTGTTAGAAATGATATCTAAACCGCTTTTCTTAGTCGCTGTACCCCAGTTTACGGTACTGTAAGCGTCAGAGATAGCTGCTACTGCACCGCTAAAAGTCAATCCACAGCCGTTTGCAGCGTTGTTAATGCCGGCTGCGCAATCTAATGCTGAACCAGTTGAAGGGATTGCAGTTGTAGAGTTCAAACCATCAGCTAACCAACCGCTCTGGGTTTCGAAGTCAACAGCCATGATAATTGCAGATGCTTGGGTGCTTACTAAGGTAGCTAACGTCAGTGCGCCAGCTGTAACAATTGATTTTAACTTCATTATACTACCACCATGTGATTTAAACTGCGCCTGACTTTCGGACGGCTACGTTAGGACTAACAGAATAATGCACATGACGTGCCAACTTTTCATTCACTTAAATATCAACAAGTTACAATAAAGTCCTTCGTCCCCATTTCATGCTTCGTAAATTATTCTGACAGTATTTGTCTAGATTCAGCAATGTAACGACCTGGCGCCAGAATTCCAGCCGGGTCAAGACAGCTTTTCAGACGCTGCAATAATTCCAGATATGAAGCATCTCCAGTCACATTCAGCAGTTTCATCATATCGACATCAACCCGGTATGGATAAAAACCGTGCTGAAACATTTGCTGATACAACTCTTGCCGGCAAGCTAAGGCTTTGTCGTCCCAGCTTTGCCCATCAGGCGCTGATGCTTCGCGGTCAAACAACAGACTGATCACGGCGTCAAGACAACGTTCATTCAACAAGGTAAATGTAACGCCGGGTTCGAATCCGTGTCGGGTTAGCACGCCTTCAATAATGACCATTAATTCTCGTGCTACGCTCGCTGATGCCGGCCCGACAAAAGCACACCATATTAAGCCTACTTTGTCCCGGTCCAAATCAAAGTCAGCGGATGCTTTTGACTGCTTGCGCCAATATGCACTACTCAAAAACTGACTACTTGGCAAACCTTTCATCATATCGTGGACAGGCCGCAATACTTTGAGCATGCCGGGAATATCCATTCGGGTAACAAAAGCAATTAACTTCTGAAACCGCTCAATAAAACACAACAATTCATCACTGATAAAATTAAGTCGGGCTGATGGTACCTTGGATAACGCACGCCGGACCTGGCGTCTGGCATTCGCAACCTGCTCTTTGGTGCCATATAAAGCACCGGATACATTCCAATGACCCACTTGCCATTTTTGCTGCAATTCAGTTTTGAGCACCGCTGGTAACGGAAAACCGGTCTGCTTTAATTCCAAAGCCCGCTGCCACGGATATTGTTGCATACCACCAAGCACTCTGAACTCATTGGCGATATGCGGCAAGCTGGTAATAATACCTTGTCGTTTTAATGGCATCAGCGCATCGACAATGGCCTCAAGCGCTGCATCGGTTTTTGCAGATAAATAAAATGCGATAAATTTTTCCGGCTTTGGCATTAACCACAATGAGATGCTGAGCACTATCCCAAGGTTGGATTGCAGAAATAATTGATCAAGCCCAGGCCCTAATCCCCATTTGTACAAACCTGCAGCACGGGCACCGGCAAAACGATGAAAACCCGTGTGTACCACACTGCCGTCAGCCAACATAACTTCAAGGCCGGCGATATAATTTGCATGTTCACCATAAGGAGTGTGACCAAAGCCCCGCTCAACGGTGTTGCCAACAATGCTACAATCCGGATGAGAGCCGGTGCAATCCATCCAATCTGAGCCGCCTTGTTGCTGCAGAAATTCCGCGAGTTCGCGTTGTGTGACACCCGCTTCAACCCTGACGATATGCTGTTCAGGCTGATAATCACTAATCGTTTTTAATCGGATCAAATCAATTAAAACCGCCTGCCTGCTGCTGGGCACTCTGGAACCATAACCCCAGTTTTTACCTGAACTTATCGGGTACACCGCGATATCACATGCAGTGGCAATTTTCAGGCAGTCAGCAATTTGTGATTTATCTGGCCGCAAAATGGCCAGAACTTGTGATGTTGTTAGAAATGTTGCTGTAGACGCGAGTTGGGTTTGATCGCTCTGGGTGATCACCTGATCATCGCCCAGTAATTGCTGCCATTGCTGGATCGCAGCGGCAAAGGTATCTGAGTGAAGCATGCAAAGTCCTTGCAAATGAGCAGCAAACCCCCTTTTTAAAAGTTTGCTGCAAATCGTTATCGGGTCAAAATCCCTGACTCTAAAGGATGATAACCGGTTCCCGAGGGCGGTGTACCGTTGGAGCCTGGCATCGTGGTATTGGCCAGCGATTTTTCAATTTCAGACAACAACTTTTTAAAGCCTGGTGACAACCCGTCAAACAACATCGGTTTATTGATATAAAACGGCGCACGACGTCCGTGGTAGTCAATCACTGGACCAATCTGATGAAATTTAATCCCTACAAAAGCCAGACTTCTGGCAAGTCTTGGTTCCATCATGACAAAAGCGTGTTCTTTCTTTGCGTGAAAAGCAGTGGAGGCAGCTGAAAAATAAAGACAAAGTGCAATATAAGGAAAACACCGTAGCTCAGTTCCAGAATAGGTATCGACGTTAATTGCACCGGTCGCGGCGCCTTTAAATTTATCTTGTTCCCGACGACGGAAATGCTCAAGTACGGCCAATCTTGAGATTTCACATATTTTTTCGCGAGGGAATGCTTGTGGCGAAAACTCATGGTCAGTAATTGAATGCAGACAGTATTTCTCTATCGGTAATTGCTCTTCAATACAAGTTGATGTAATTAACCGGACGGTTCCTGCCATGTTGCCGCTCGTCATATGCTTGACATAGCAGTGAATAGAATGGGCGTCAAAATTGTCTAATTCCAACTGATTGGGTTTTTCGTCTTCGAATTTCAGTTCTTCGCAATATACTTTGTGCCGCAGTCGGAATACCTGCTCTTTTAATTCTTGTGTATTAGCAATATGCGGCTGTAAGAATTGCGAAAAATGCTTTGAGATATTATTCGCATTATTACTGGCCAATATGCCAATTACTTTTCGAATCAAGCCACCAATCACTGGCAGTCTTTGCAATTTGTTTAAATGTTTCATACCCGACCTGATCAATTTAGAGGTGAAATGCTTTGCATGCAGGTCAACATCAACCTACCACAAAAGTACCATTCATTTTTCAGAACCTGAAAGGTCAACCGACCTAGGCTAGTACAACAAACTTTTGTTTTGACTAAATTTTCTTCTAAATCCTTGCGATGGGTTCAACGTATCAACTCACGAAGGGTAAAACCAGCACAAACTTATAGCAATATTCATTTCCAGTATAGAGACATGAACTAACTTAAAGCAATTCAAACTGTTTCTCTCGTTGGTGAACGACCAAATCACGCTTTAACCAGTTTAATTTTTGCGGAATAACCGTCATTGCGGTGTCGTATCCCTGACGCAACAAAATCAATTTTTTCTCAATAGGTAATGCAAAATCAACTGAAGAAACTGAGCCAGTGTTGATGAGTACCGTATTGTGCCAGTATTGTGCATGGACATACTCACGGGACATCGCCGTCATAAAGGTTTGAATAAGCATCAGCACATACGACACCAGTGGGAAATAACGGTGTTTTAATATAGGTCGGTCCTCGTTGTCACTTTTCAGCCTAAAACACACGACAGGCACCGCCCGCCCCGACCAATCTTGGTGCAATGCGTCTTCCGCCAGAATGACCCCATCCGCCATCACATGATTTTCAAAGGTTTTAAACGAGAACAATAATGGGATCGACATCGAAAACCGCACGGCCTGCGACACTTTCATATCCGGCGTTCGTTCTTTATTAAAAATGACCGGTCCACCGCCGTTGATATCGGTGGCTAACACATGTAAATCGATTTTCAAATCACGAAACAGCACGCCATCCAACTCTTTATCCATCCATTTTTCAAAAGTGTCACCACTGGACAAACCGCCGGTTCGGATCAGGTTCAGTAGTGAAAACCCTTTAAACTGTTTAAAATCAGTGTGTAAGGCTAGTTTTTGCATTTCATCTATCGACTTTCCTGCAGCCAACATTGCCGCGACAATGCTACCGCCAGAGACTCCAACAACATGGGCGTAGGATAATTCCAAATCCTCCAACGCCATCAAAATGCCCACATAGCAGGGCAATCTGGTGCCGCCACCGGAAAAAATTGGCACAATTTCCTGAATTTTCTGAGTTTTTTGCTCTGACACAGCCGTCATAACCGCTCCGGGAATGCAACCTGGTTGCATTAGTAACTTTCAGTATGTACCAATTCTCTAAAGATGCTAATTCAGTTTTGTCCAAGCCACCGACTGGTTTACACTAAATCTTGGTTTAGTGAATACAAGGATGAAGTCTGTGATGAAACTGTTTTGGATTACTTGCCTCGGGATCTTCAGTATTGCCGCCGCAGCTAATAATCTGCCGCACCTGATCCCCCAACTGAAGCCCTCTGTTGTCGCTATCGCTTTGTATAATCCAACGGGCTCTCCCAGACTAAAACTCATCGGCAGTGGTTTTGTCGTCGCACCCGGGAATCAGATCGTGACCAACCATCATGTGGTGTCTAAATTACCCGACGAAAGTAAAAACGAGCGATATGTCGTGTTGTCCGGCCATGGACAGGATCCGTTGGTACACCCTATTCTTTCCAGAAAAAATGACCCAATGCACGACTTAGCGGTGCTCACAATTACGGCAACCTTGCCGGCGTTGCAGCTGGCTGACAAAGAGTATACGCCGGAGGGAACCGCTCTGGCATTTACCGGCTATCCGATCACCGGCGTATTAGGCTTGTACCCGGCAACCCATCAGGCGACATTAAGCGCAGTCACGCCCATTGCAATTCCGCTCGACAATTCCAATGCGCTGAATCCAAAAACACTACGGCAACTGCAGCATCCGTTTATGGTTTATCAGCTAGACGGCACCGCTTATCCCGGCAATAGCGGCAGTGCATTGTATCGTCAGGAGGATGGCGTCGTTGTGGCGGTCATTAATATGGTGTTGATCAAAGGCAGCCGTGAAGCGGTGCTCAGCGATCCTAGCGGTATTGCCTATGCCATTCCGGTCGTTCATCTGCATCAACTGCTTGCCCAACCTTAAGGTCATACTTATCCATGTTTGAAAACTTCCAGCCTGGTCATTTTGGCTTCGCACTTGCCGCTTTAGGGTATGCATTGTTCTGGACTTTACAACTCACAGTAAAAACCCAAACAGCGCACAAACATTTATTAAGTACTTACACCATTCTCAGTGTGCTTTGGGCCTTTTATAATTTCCGCAGCAACGAACTGCCGTTTGTTGAAATCAATTCGTTTCTGATTGAAAGCATTCACAAAATGCTATTGGCGTTGTTTTTACTCGCCGCACTGAATCGAACTGACGTGACTATCCGCCAACTCTTTTCATCCACCAAAACCAAGGTCATCTGCTTGGCGTTTGTCGGCTGGTTAGTGTTTGGTGGCTGGATAATCACCGATTTGGGCGCTAGGTTAATGGGGACTTTACTGCTGACTGTGGTCATGTTGGCTTTGATTGAAGCCATCTATCGGCAGGCTGGCAGCCAAAAATGGCAGTTCAAGCCGATGATTATCGCGTTAGGCATCTGTTTATTACTAGATTTCTATTTATTAGCCGAAGCCGCACTGCTAGGCAAGGTTAACCAACAAACCTGGCAGGCGCGCGGTTTTGTCCACGTGATGATGTTACCGTTTCTGGTCGTGGCGGTGAAACGGATAAAATCATGGGGGATCAACGTTTATGTCTCCCGCGATATCGTATTACAAAGTTCTCTGGTACTCGCAGCCGGGGTGTATTTATGTTTATTAGCGATTGTTGGTTATTACCTAAGCTACATCGGTGGCAACTGGACAAGTTTGCTGCAGGTGGTATTTGTTGTTGTCGGCACCGCTTTGTTTTGTACCTTGGTTTTTTCCGATGCGATCCGTCGCAAGTATAAGGTATTCATTGAGAAACACTTTTTTGCTAACACTTTTGACTATCGCGAAAAATGGGTAGAACTGACGCGTGAACTTAAAAAGGTTGAAATCGCCAACCAAAATGCACCAACCGTCTGTCTGACTGCCTGGTGTAAAGCAATTGGCTATAGTGAAGGTGCTTTGGTTAAGTTCTCGACCACAAGCGGACCGGAAGTCCTCGCGACGACCCCAAATTACATGGTCAGTGCCACTGACTTACAAGTCGCTGTTATTTATCAGCAGAAATTTGGCAATAAAAACTGGTTGTTAGACTTTGCTGATCTGCAAGACCGGGATGTCTGTGCAATTCATCGTGCACTTGACGGTAAATCTGAATCTTTTGGGCTATTGCTGCCCTTCTATCAAAACAACCAATTGTGGGGTTGTTGCCTGCTAAAACCCTCAGCCACCGAACACCTGAAATTAAACTGGGAATTACGGGATTATCTAAATGCGGTATCTGAACAAATATCCAGTTACCTGTTTATGAGTGAAGCCAGCAAAGCCTTGTCGGAGAATGCCCAATTTGTCGCATTTAGCCGGATGTCGGCTTTTGTGGTGCACGATTTGAAAAACGTCAAAGCTCAAATTGACATGTTACTTAAAAATGCCAAACGTCATCGCCACAATCCGGAGTTTGTAGATGACGCCTTTGAAACCATCGAGGCGATGCAAAGCCGGTTGCAAAACATGTTGTCACAGCTCACGCAAAAACAAAGTGGTGCTGTCGAGAGTAAGACTGTCGTCATGTCGAAACTGTTACAGCAGTTAATTGCAGAACGTTGTGCTGAACACGAACCATTGCCCCAACTGCAGGTGTTTCGGGACTGCGAGTTGTATATTGACCACGAACGGTTGTGCAATATACTGTTCCATTTGATTGATAATGCACAACAAGCCACTGCCACCAATGGTTCCGTCACGGTCGAACTGGATGTCAGTCATCATTCAATGATTTTAAAAATTATTGATACGGGTTGTGGCATGAGTGCAGATTTTATCAAAGAACGGCTGTTTAAGCCTTTTGACACCACCAAAGGCAATGCCGGTATGGGGATTGGCGCTTATGATGCGCAGAACTTTATTCAGCAAAATCATGGACAACTAACAGTCTCCAGCGAAGTGAACATAGGGTCTACCTTTACCATTGAGCTTCCTTTACACTCATTGAAATTTTTACACGGAACGTGACATGAAAACTTTACTCGCAATAGACGACGATCTGGGGATCCAGAAACAGTTAAAATGGAGTTTAACGGATTACGAAGTCGTCTTCGCTGAAGACCGGACCTCAGCTTTACAACAAGTCCGTCGTTATGAGCCTGCGGTCATTACGCTTGATCTGGGCTTGCCACCAGATCCAACCAATGCTTCTGAAGGCATGGCCTGCCTAACCGAAATTCTGCAGCACAACCCTGATACCAAAGTGATCGTCATTACCGGCAGTACGGACACTGAGCACGCGTTGCAAGCTGTTGCGCTTGGCGCTTATGACTACTATCAAAAACCAATTGATGTTGATGTGTTAAATATCATTGTTGCCAGAGCTTTTAAACTCAGTGAGCTTGAAGCGGAAAACCGGATCCTGAAATCGGCGAATTATAAAAGCCAGGACATTATTGGTAATAGTGAATCCATTTTAAAAGCCTGCCGTATGGTCGAAAAAATTGCACCAACGGAAATAACTACCTTGTTGCTGGGTGAAAGCGGAACCGGTAAAGAAGTTTTTGCCCGCTCTATTCACAAACAGAGCCCGCGTGTCGGAAAACCTTTTGTCGCAATCAATTGTGCTTCAATTCCGGACAATCTGCTGGAAAGTGAATTATTCGGTTATGAAAAAGGCGCTTTTACCGGCGCCAATAAAACCACCTTAGGCAAAATAGAAACCGCCAACGGCGGCACCCTGATGCTCGACGAAATTGGTGATATGCCGCTGGCATTACAAGCAAAAATGCTGCGGTTTTTACAGGAGCGCGTCATAGAACGTGTTGGCGGGCGCAGTGAGATTGAAGTCGATGTGCGGGTGGTTTGTGCAACGCATCGCAATCTGGCCGAAATGGTCGCCGAACAGACGTTCCGTGAAGATTTGTTCTATCGGGTGAGTGAAATCACCTTAAATATTCCGCCACTACGGAATCGTGGGCAGGATATCGTGGTCATTGCCAAATCATTGCTGCAAAAATTCAACCATGAATTTAATACCAATATTCAGGGTTTTACCGAAGACGCTATCAACGCCATGCTGGGCCATCGCTGGCCGGGAAATATCCGGGAACTACAGAACAAACTAAAATCTGCGGTCATCATGGCAGACAACAAATTTATTAGCGCCGAAGATTTAGGTTTGATCGTTGATCAGAATGCCAGTTCGCCACTACCGACATTGCGTAAAGTCCGTGAACAAGCGGAAACCCAAGCGATCCGGCATGCTTATAATCTTTCCAACGGCAATCTGTCCAAAACGGCTGATGTGCTGGGTGTCACTCGACCGACGCTGTATGCGTTGATTGATAAGTATAAAATGGTGGATTTACGCGCTGCAGATCCCGATTGCCAAAACCAATCAGCACCGGATCAATTGGTTTAGTTTTCTGGGTTGGTTTTAATCAAGCTGGTGTCATTGTTACCATACAACTACACCAGCTCATTTCAAATGCGTGCGACTTAGCGTGTTATTCTGCTAAACCCTTTAACGGGCTTCAATAAATCACCACTGCCAGCGGTCTTTGAATAGAGAACTAATTTTTTGACATAAAAAAACCCGCCGAAGCGGGTTTTTTAATTGCGGTGGATTATAAAGAAATGCCTTTTTTCTCAGCACGTTCTCTGATATATCCAGCCCAGTTATTCGCAGCTTTGGCTTGGCCATTGTCACGAGCTAACTGATTGTGGCGATACGCATCTTTTAACTTCGCTTGATAGAAAAAAGCTTCCATCAAAGCAATGTGTACCCGGCCTTTGTCTTTCACGCCAACTTCCAGTGCCTTTTGCAGCGCAGGAACAGCGGCAGACTCTTTACCAGCCATCAACAAAGCAGTACCTTGACGACGATAAGATTCCCCATCGTTTTCAAGTTTTGCTAATTCGCCAAAGTATAATGCTGCTTTGTCGAATTCACGTGCTGAGTTGAACGAGCTGGCAATACTCGCCAGTGTACTCCGGTCTTTTTTGAGCAGACCAGACTTCAGATGTTTTTCCAGTAATGCACCGGCACGGTAAGGAACGCTATTATTGTTGTACAAGTTCGCCAACGTTTTAATTTCGTTCTCAGTCTTCAGATAACCTTGCTTATAAGCAAGTTCAACTGCAGCCAACGCCTTGCCATACTGTTCATCCAGGTTATAAAACTGACCTAATTGAACCCACCATTGCTTGTCTTCAGGGAAGATCACCACAACAGTTTCCAGTACTTCAATCGCTTTCTTGATTTGTTTGGTCTCGTAATAAGCACCAAGTTTCATCAGGAACGGTTCTTTCTTCGGCACTTTATAACCGGCAATTGCCAGGTCGGCTGGAGAAATTACTTTGTTGTACTGTTTCATTTCGTAATAACAGTTTGCCATCCGCATATATACATCAGGGTGGGTTTCACCAGTGAAATCCATCCATTTTGTATAATAGTCAAGCGCCTGCTGATACTTCTTATCGGCCAGACTTAAGTCAGCGATGTTCCGCAGCAAGCCAGACTGGTCAGTGAAACTTAATACATCAAGTTTTACCGCATCGACCAGATAACGCTGTGCTTTGGCTGGGTCTTTCTCAATGTAGAGTTTACCCAAAAAGCTGTATAAATAAGCTCGGTCAAACGGAACTGACGGTTCAATACCAGCCAAAGCAGCAATCGCTTCGTTGACTTTATCCTGACCGTACAATTCATACGCTTTAACAATCGCTTTACCAACTTTTTCACCAACCGCCTGCGATTTTTTCGCTTTACGTTCGGCAATTTTAGCTGCATCAGGTGCAGCAAAAGCTGTACTGACTGGTAACGCCATCACGCCTATGGTGGCAAACACTACAAGAGCTGATGTTAATTTATTCAACTTCATAGTTAACCTCCGGCTGTATCAAGATTGAAGTCCAGCTGAACTTTTTGGCCTGTTTGCTTCAAAGCTTTACCGTTTTCAATCTTCGGTGAATATTTCCAGCGTTTTAAAGCCCGGATTGCTTCACGGTCAAATACGCGTTTTGGTTCAGCATTGATCACTTCAACTTCGTCGACACTACCGTCTTCCATAATAGAAAACCGTAGTTGTACCCAACCGTTGATACCATCACGTGCAGCCTGAACCGGATATTTAGGTTCAATCCGAACGATAGGTGTTGCGTCACCATCACGCATTAATGCGCCTGAAGGATCACCAAGACCAGCACTAGCATTACCCAAATCGATCGTTGGCACATTAAAACCAATCGCACTAGCGTCGTTGTTGTTACTTTCAGACACCACTTGCTGCTTCGGAGGCTCCGGTGGCGGCGGTGGTGGCGGCGGCGGTACCCGAGTCCGCGTCTGAGCTTTTGACTCAGGCGGAGGCGAGTTTAATTCAATAACGATTTGTTCCTTTTTCGTATTGGTGAACGTATCATCCCCACCTATAAGGAATGCCATCAACACGTACAGGAAAAACGTTATTACCGCACCGACGATGAGTGATAGTAATAACCTAACCATATTACTTAGTCTCCGCCGCGATCGAAATCTTCAGATCTGAACCAGCAATTTTGATCTGGTCCAATACCTGGACTACGACACCGTGTTTCGCTTCTTTATCCGCTTGTACGATAACTGTATCAGTTGGAGATTCAGCCAACAGCTTTTCGATTGTTGCACCCACACGCTCAGGGTCAACAGCACGTTTATCTAACCAAATTTCGCCATTTGCGCGGATCGCCACGAAAATAGTTGCTGAAGGTTTAGTTTGTGCTTTCGCCGCTTTTGGTTTGTTTACATCAATACCAGCTTCTTTCACGAACGAGGTTGTAACGATAAAGAAGA
>Ga0115550_1000525_pt1 | contig 32251 bp, 41 predicted proteins | sample COGITO_mtgs_1005_FD_87177 | JGI IMG/M metagenome (GOLD analysis project Ga0115550, IMG submission 87177) | Pelagic marine microbial communities from North Sea - COGITO_mtgs_100511 | ecosystem: Environmental > Aquatic > Marine > Epipelagic | place: Germany:Helgoland, sampling site Kabeltonne...
AAAAGATTTTCCAAACTTTAAGTTTTACATGGCCTTGTCTGAACCAATGGAAGAAGACAATTGGAAAGTGAAAGATGGAATTGAAGGAGAAGGAGATGGATTTACTGGTTTTATTCATAATTGTGTTATAGATAATTACTTGAATCTTCATGATTCACCAGAAGATATTGAATTGTATTTCTGTGGACCACCACTTATGAACAAAGCAGTACAAAAGATGGGTGAAGATTTTGGAATTCCTGATGAGAATATCAGATTTGACGATTTTGGAGGATAGAAATCAGATTACTATATAACAAGAAAACCAGCACTCTAAAGTGCTGGTTTTCTTGTTAATAGAAGAGGGTTAAATATTTTTTTATACATTTAGGTATTACTAACTAAAATTTTATAAGGATGAATACAAAGAATTTTTTAATTTCTGGTCTTGCCGCTTTTGTAGTTAATTTTTTACTTGGGTGGCTTTTTTATGGAATCTTATTTCAAGATTTATATCCTAATCAAGGAGAAGAGAATATGATCTTTATTGCATTGGGTTGTCTTTTCTTCGGATTCGTAATTGCCTACGTATTTACAGTTGTAGCTTCTATTAAAAGTGCAAGTGAAGGCTTTAAAGTTGGAGCAATTTTTGGTTTATTAAATTCTCTAGTCATGAATTTCTTTATGTATGCTACGCTAGAACCTAATTATCAAAATATAGCAATAGATGTTGCTATAAGTATAGTAATGGTAGGTATTATGGGAGCTTTGGTTGGAGTGATTAATGGAAAAATGAAGTAATCTTCTTAATCTATAAAAATTTAAAACCAGCTTATATAAAGCTGGTTTTTTTATGTGATGACAGTTTCTAGTTGATATTTAGGCTCGTTATTTTCATATTCAAACAATTTAGAATACTCCATTATATTAGGAATGTTATCTAAACTACACAAGAAGGAAACAACCGCACAGAGACCATTAAATAAACTTTCTTTATCTCTAGGGTTTTGTGGTTTTGGATTGTAATGACATAACGGAGTTTTAAATCCACAAGCTTCTAAAAATACTTTCTCTATTTCTAATAATTCTTGAGGAGTATATCCATTAAACTTTCTTCCTAATCGCTGATGAACTGTTCCAATATAGTTTAATTGTAATGAACCATGTTCATTAGAAAGATGCTTCCAACTTTCATGATTGTCTAAAATGTTTCCAACAGCACAAGCTGTACAATCTTCTGGATCTAGGGTGTTATTATGAAAAGCAGTATATAATTTAATAATTGCTTGTTCTAATCGGATAGGAGTTTGCATCGTATTTCATTTTTCAATGATTCTAAGATACAAAAGAATTTATTTATGATTGTGTTCATCTAATTCTTTTTGAACCAAAACATCTAATTCTTTTGCTCCTTTTTTAACTTCATCAATTAAAGTTAACTGATCGAAAGGATTAGTATTTTTAGTTTTATTGCATTTTCAAGTGCTAACCTTGTGGAAAGATTCTCTAACTTTTTTTCTATTAAAGAAGAGATGGGAGGTAATTTTTCTAACAAATAATCGTCAGAATCATCTTTTAAAAACTCAGCAATATCTACTTGTACTAAATCACTGATAACAGGATAAATTTGAGGATAAAAAACATTGTTAATATCATTTTTAAAAACCAAATGATGAATATAACCTCTGATTGTTTTATTATCAGAATTTCGAAATCTAAAGCCGGGGTTAAAAACCACTTTATTTAAGACTATTTTTTTATCGATATATAAGGAGTCCTTGTTTTCAAAGCTAATATTGCTGTTCCCTTCCCAAACTCCTGTAAATCGTTGGTCTTTTTCTGGGTTAAAAACAATGAGTGCATCGTTAAGCTCAAAAACAGAATCTGTCTCTTTTTCAATCATTTTAAAAAACTCAGTATACGAGTATTCTTTGTATTTAGCTTCTTGGGAAAACCCAATAAAATAAGTTAAAAGTAGAAGCGAGGTAAAGAAGTATTTCATAGGTAGTTGATAAGAGGTTAAATTACAAAAAAAGAAATAATCTACTGAATGTCTTTTTGTTATCTAGAGAAGGTGTGTATTTTGTTCTTTTTAAATACAAGAAAGCCTACCTTTGTCAAAATTTTTTTTGGCATGACCACTTTTCAAGATTTAGATTTATCTAATCAACTTTATAATAGTATAGAAGAGTTAGGATTTACACATCCAACTCCTATTCAAGAACAATCCTTTTCTGTGGTTCGTTCTGGAAAAGATGTGGTAGGAATTGCACAAACAGGTACAGGAAAAACATTTGCATATATGTTGCCAATCCTTAGAGATTTAAAATTTTCTAAGCAAATAACGCCAAGAGTTTTGGTGTTGGTTCCAACACGTGAATTAGTTTTACAAGTTGTAGATGAAATTGAAAAGCTAACCAAATACATTAACCTGAGAGTTTTAGGAGTCTATGGTGGAGCAAATATTAATACTCAAAAACAAGCAGTTGCTCAAGGAACCGATATTATTGTAGCTACTCCAGGTAGATTGTACGATTTAGGATTAAGCAATGTTTTAAAACTAAAATCGATTCAGAAATTGGTGATTGATGAGGTAGATGTGATGCTAGATTTAGGGTTTCGTTTTCAGTTATTAAACATTTTTGATCTACTACCAAGAGCTAGACAAAACATTATGTTTTCTGCCACTATGACCGATGATGTAGATGAATTAATTAATGATTTCTTTAAAGCGCCTCAGAAGATTTCTGTAGCATTAAGTGGTACACCACTTGATAATATTCAACAAACTTCATACATAGCACCAAACTTTTATACCAAAGCAAACTTATTAGCTCACTTATTACGAGATCGAGATGCTTTTACCAAAGTGTTGGTGTTTGTTTCTAACAAGCGTAGAGCAGATTTGTTATTTGCTGCTCTTGAAGAAATTTTCGGATCAGAGAGTTGTGTCATTCATTCTAATAAAACACAGAATTATAGAATTCGTTCTATCCGTCAATTTGATGAAGGAAAGAACCGTATTTTGGTTGCCACGGATGTCATGGCTCGTGGATTAGATTTAGATGAAATTTCTCATGTGATAAATTTTGATACTCCGTATTTTCCAGAAAACTATATGCACAGAATTGGTAGAACAGGACGTGCAGAACACGAAGGAAAAACCATTCTATTTTCAACTGAAAAAGAATTAGAAGCGAAAGAGCGTATAGAAGCTTTGATGGATTATAAAATTCCGGTGTTAGATTTTCCAGAAGAAGTAGAAATCACCAAACAACTTACCGAAGAAGAGCGCCCAAAAGAAGATCAAGAAATCTCAAAAAACAGAACTTCTGAAGAATACGTTCCCGGTCCTGCTTTTCATGAAAAGAGCGAGAAGAATAGCAAAACCAATCAAGGAGGTTCTTACAAAAGAGAAATTGCTAGGAAATATAAGAAACCAAAAACACGAGGCGACAAGAACTACAATATGCGCAATAAAAAGAAGTAAAAGGTTTTTATTTTGTGAATTGACGCTGTAGATTTTCTCAAATATACCATTGTATACTATTTAAAGAATCAATTCATTTGTTATTTTAAGTTGTTGAGTTTTTACTATTTTAAGAACTTTAAAGACATATCATTAATAAATTAATAAAATTTTATATTTTTCCTTTTTTGAATTCTTTTCTTTAATTATTATCAGTAGTTTTATATCATACAATTCACCTAATCAATAAACTAATGAATAAAAAATTACACCCCTTACTAGTTTGCTTATTTTTTATAGGATTACAAACTATATTTTCACAAACAGTGAAAAACGAACCACAAAAGCCTTAATATGTCGGCAAAGCTACTAAAGTAGAACAGGTTTCATCTTTGAAATCTAGAATGAGTTCATTAAAAAGACCTGATGTTACTAATTCTGATGAAATAAAAGATGGTAGATATAGATCCTCAAAAATAGAACTTGTTATTGGAAAAGGATCTACAGGAGATGATATCTTAGCAAAGAATCCTAATGCTCTTAAATTAATTAGTAAAAACAAGTAAATCATAAGAAGTTAATGCAAGTTTTAACAGCACAAGAATTGCACAATCTTGCTATGAATATAGCAGGAAAGAAGTTAGAAGAAATGGGATACGAATTTCAAGCAATTAATAGTAAGCTTAAAAGACATCCTCAATTTGTTTTATTTAAAAAAGGAGAGCCGACTGTTTTTGTTTTGGTAAAAGCAACCAACAATATTCAAAATCCAGAAGAATATGATGTTTTATGGATGGAAACGTTTAAAGAACATGCCAAAAAACAAAATGCAAAAGTATGGTTTGCAGGTGTTGGAATTGCAAATGCAGAAAGTATTGAAAATCCTGTTTTTAAAGATCAACCCTATTATGTTGCCTTTGAAGATTTTATAAAAATTTTAGAATAAAAAAAGCCTCACAATTTGTGAGGCTTTTTTATATATAAAAAACTAGTTTTAATTACTCAGCTTTCTGTTCTAACATTTCAAAGAACTGACCAATCTTAGGTAAGATGATAATCTTAGTTCTTCTATTTTTAGATTTGTTGGCTGGGGTGTCATTTGGTGCTAAAGGCACATAGCTACTTCTACCTGCAGCGATTAATCTGCTTGGTTTTACACCGAACTTGTATTGTAATATTCTTGTGATTGAGGTGGCTCTTTTCGCAGATAAATCCCAGTTATCTTGAATAATATCGTTTTTAATTGGAGTAGCATCTGTATGACCTTCAATCATAACATCCATTTCTGGTTGACCATTTACAACTGTTGCAACTTTTTCTAAAACTTCATAAGCTTTATCAGTTACATTATAACTTCCGCTCTTAAATAATAACTTGTCAGAAATAGAAATAAAAACAACTGTTTTCTCAACATTGATTTCAATATCTTCATCATCAATACCATCTTTCAACTCTTTTTTCAAGTTAAAAGCGACTACAAGATTCAAAGAATCTTTCTTAGTTGCCGCAGCTCTAATTCTATTAATGTATTTATCTTTTTTACTTAATTGAGCCAGTGTTTCTTTAATATTATCGGTAGCACCTTGTGTCAAAACTGTTAAGTTATCAACATATTCTAAGGTTTTCTTTTTATCATTTCTTAAATCAGCAATCGAACTATTTAAGTTCTTAACATCAGCTTCACACTTTTCTTTATCGATAATACATTTCGTTAAACTGTTTTTAACAGCAACCAACTCATCTTTAGTTTTGTCGTGTTGTGCTTGTAGTGCTGCATGTTCTTTTTGAGAAATACAAGAAGTTAAAACAACCGAGCTTATTAGTAATACTACTATTTTTTTCATTTTCTGTATAATTGAATTTTTTACAATTACAAAGTTAAAAATATTGTTAGGATAATCAGGGTGATTAACAATAATTTATGAACCATTTATAAAAACTTTAAATAGTATCTTTACAGAACAATAATTTAGGAATGAAAAAAACACTTCTTTTACTGTTAATTGCCTCTTTTTTTGCTTTTATTTCCTGTAATGAAAAGATTACGAATAATGAACCTGTAAAATTACAAGGACAAGTTTTTGGAACCACTTATAGCATTATTTATTATGATATTTCTAAAAACTTTGATACTGAAATCAATCAACTATTTGATGAAATTAATCAATCTATATCAACCTACATTCCAACTTCTGTTATCTCAAGAATAAATAAAGGAGAAATAGGCATAAAAGCAGACAGTTATTTTAAAGAAGTATTCTCTAAATCGAAACAAATTTTTAAAGAAACAAACGGATATTTTGATCCAACTGTTGGAAATTTGGTAAATGCTTGGGGATTTGGGCCAGAAAAACCCTTAAATGAATTAGATTCTAACCGTGTAAAAGAATTGATGCAGTTTGTTGGGTTAGATAAAGTTGCCATAGAAAATAATAGCGTGGTAAAACAATTCCCAGAAACCTATTTAGATTTTAATTCTATTGGAAAAGGATATGGACTAGATGCTATTGGGAGATTTTTAGAATCTAAAGGGGTAGACAATTATTTGGTTGAAATAGGAGGAGAGATACGATTAAAAGGAACCAAACCAGAAGGTAAATTATGGACAGTTCAAATAGAAAAGCCAAATACTGACGGATCTCGTTCTGCTTACACAAATTTGAAATTAACCAATAAATCCATGGCTAGCTCTGGAAACTATCGGAAATTCAGAATAGCTAATGACGGTCAAAAATATGTGCATACAATTAATCCTAAAACGGGTTATGCAACAGAAAGTAATTTGCTAGCTGCTACTGTTATTGCCGAATTAGATTGTGCAGATGTAGATGCTTATGCTACTTCTTTTATGGCAATGGGTTTAGAAAAAACAAAAGAATTTTTAGAAAGTAAACCAGCTTTAAAAGTCATTTTGATTTACGCAAATGAAAAAGGAGAATTGACAGAATTCAGAAATTAGTTTTTAAAAACTACCGGTAAAACTTCTCCTTTCATTAATCGGTATTTGTCTGAAAGTTCAGCAGAGAGTTTTTCAGTATAATTTACTTCATCAACTTTAAAACCAATAGATCTGAGTTTATTAAAATAATCTCGTCCGTATACCCTTACATGATCATATTGTCCAAATATTTTTGCACGTTCTTTTGGATCTGTAATTGAATCATCTTCAAAAGTAGTCTCACGATTTAAATCTTGTGGTATTTGAAAGATTCCCATACCCCCTTTTTTCATGACGCGATATAATTCTTGCATTGCTTTTGTGTCATCAGGAATATGTTCTAAAACGTGATTACAAAAAACGACATCAAAAGAATCGTCCTCAAAAGGTAACTTAGTAATATCTGCTTTTACATCAGCAATGGGCGAATATAAATCTGCAGTAATATAATCATGGTTTAGTTTTCTAAAACGCTTTAAAAAGCATTGTTCTGGAGCCATGTGAAGCACTTTTTTCTTTTCAGAAAAGAAATTAGTCTCATTATTTAAATACAACCACAATAATCGGTGTCTTTCTAAAGAAAGTGTACTTGGTGATAAAACGTTGGGTCTTTGAATTCCATAACCATAAGGTAAAAATTTTCGAAAACTTTTTCCGTCAATCGGATCTGTATAGGCGTTTCCCTTTAAATAAAAAGCAATAAAAGGCCTCACAACATAACTTAGCTTAATAAGTAATGGGCGTGGAATGGTGTTTAATATGGTTTTGAATAATTTCAAAAGATTAGATTACCAAAGGAGCTTGACGAAATTCATCTTCTTCATCGCTTTCAATCCCTAAGGCTTCATAAATATATTTAAATGTAGAAAGTAATTCTGGCTTTCCATCTACAATGGCAACATCATGTTCAAAGTGTGCGCTTGGTTTTCCATCCTGCGTTAAGATAGTCCAACCATCACTTAGTTGATTAATCTTATGGGTACCTAAATTAATCATCGGTTCTATGGCAACTACCATTCCGTTTATAAACTTCTTTCCTCTACCACGTTTTCCGTAGTTAGGCATTTCAGGATCTTCGTGCATTTTTCTTCCTAATCCGTGTCCAACCAATTCACGAACTACTCCGTAACCTCTGTCTTCACAATATTTTTGAATAGCAAAACCAACATCACCAACTCGGTTTCCAGCTCTTAATTCACGAATCCCTTCATACAAGCTTTCTTTAGTAACTTGAAGTAATTTTTTAGTTTCATCTTCAATTTCACCAATAGCAAAGGTATAGGCATGGTCACCATAAAAACCATTTTTGATGGCGCCACAGTCAATAGAAATAATATCACCTTCTTGTAAAGGTTTGTCATTAGGAATTCCATGAACCACTTGAGCATTAGGACTCATACAAAGCGTGTTTGGAAAATCATATAAACCTAAAAATCCAGGAATTGCATCTTGAGAACGAATGTATTCTTCGGCAATTTTATCTAAAAATAATGTCGTAACACCGGGCTTTACTTCTTTGGCAAGTACTCCTAAAGTTCTAGAAACAACCAAGGCACTTTCGCGCATTATTTCTATTTCTTCTTTGGTTTTTACTTTAATCATAGTGTAAATTAAAGGACAAAGATACTTTTAATTTTAAAAATATAAAGTGATTATAACTACTTCAAAAAAGAGAATAAGCCTTTTTTCTTTTTTAATTCAGGTTCGTGATTGAAGATCAATTTATAGATTTGTGTCCATCCTATAAACCCGCCAACATTTCTGTCGTCGATGAATAAGTCTGCGTGAATTTTTCTACTGATTTTTCCATCAAACTCTTTTTCAGGATAATTTTTATTAACGGTATAAAATTCGATTCCTTGTTCTTTACAAAAATTAACAGCTTCTGTAAGTTTTTGTCCGGATCTGTAAGTCCATAAAATTAAGCGATGTCTATCTGCTTGTAGTTTTTTTGATGGTATCAAGAGCAAAAATTAACGGTTTTCCAATGTTCGGATACGCATCTTCTACGATAGTTCCATCAAAATCTATGGCAATAATTAAGTGTTTATTAGGTAACATTTATTTTTGGTACGTGTGTTTGTATTTTTTTCTACTTAAAATTTTTAAAATATCTTTTTCAATCGTTTCTCTTGCACGTTCTACATAACGACCAATCTCTTTTCCATCTTTATAAAAGATGAACGTTGGGGTATGTTTAATAGTATAACCTTCTTGTAAATTATTAGGTGTTTTTTTTCCTCTGGTAATTCCTACTGTTTGAAAATTATTTTTTAAATCAAAACCTGCTAATTCCATCACTTTGTAGAAGCTAGGAAGTTCACGTTTACTATCATGGCACCAGGTTCCAATAAATGCTTTTATGGAGATATTATCAAATCGTTTTTTTAATTTTTTCACAACCTTTTCATTGGGTTGATAATTGTTATAATTTTTCTCAAACCAAACCTTGTATTTCCCTTGAAGAAAATCAGATTTTTCTATATAACCGATTAAATTTCCATTCCTATCCTCTTTCGATTGCCCATTTACACTAAATATTAAACTTATAAATAATAGTAAAACAATTTTTTTCATTTTATAAAAGTGATTTTTGAGTCATCTCTTTGGGTTGAGTTACTTCCATTAAATCTAAAATTGTAGGAGCAATATCACCCAAGATACCATTTTTTATTGATTTTATTTCTTTATCAATTAGTATGATAGGAACTGGATTGGTGGTGTGAGCTGTATGTGGACTTCCGTCAGGATTCATCATTGTTTCACAGTTTCCGTGATCAGCGATAAGTATGGTTGTGTAGCCGTTTTCTAATCCAGCAGTGACAACATCTTTTGTGCAAATGTCAACTGTTTCACAAGCTTTTACTGCCGCTTCAAAAACACCTGTATGGCCAACCATATCTCCATTTGCAAAATTTAAACACACAAAATCTACTTCACCTTTTTGTAATTCAGGTACAATAGCATCTCTAATTTCATAGGCACTCATTTCTGGTTTTAAATCATAGGTGGCAACTTTTGGAGATTGACATAATAATCTCTTTTCTCCTATAAACTCTTCTTCTCTTCCTCCTGAAAAGAAAAAAGTAACATGTGGGTATTTTTCAGTTTCAGCAATTCTAATTTGTTTTTTATGAGCACTTTCTAAAACCTCTCCTAAAGTATTTTCAATATTGTCTGTATTGTAAACTACTTTAATATTTTTAAAAGTTTTATCGTAATTAGTAATCGTTACAAAATAGAGTGGAAGCTTATGCATGTTAAATTCATGATTGTCATTTTGACTTAATACTTCTGTTAGTTGTCTTCCTCTATCGGTTCTAAAGTTAAAGAAAATAACGACATCATCTTCTTTGATAGTTGCTTTTGGATTTCCATTTTCATCTACCATAATTAATGGTTTGATAAATTCATCAGTGACGTTATTTGCATAACTTTGATTGATACTATCGATTGCATTTGTAGAATTTTCTCCAATTCCATTCACCAAAGCATCATAAGTTAGTTTTACGCGTTCCCAACGCTTGTCTCTATCCATTGCATAATACCTACCTGTAACTGTTGCCAATTCTCCAGTAGTTTTTTTCATATGCTCTTCAATGTCATTTATAAAATAGGACCCCAATTTTGGATCGCAATCTCTTCCATCTGTAAATGCATGTAAAAAAACATTGTTTACATCATTATCATTTGCAGCATCTAGCAATCCTTTGACATGATTTATATGTGAGTGAATTCCGCCATTAGAAACCAACCCTAACAAATGAATATTTTTTTTATTCTTTTTAGCATAGTTAAAGGCTTTTACCAATTCTTCCTCTTTGGACAGCTTTCCTTCCCTAACTGCAATATTGATTTTAGCTAAATTTTGATAAACAATTCTCCCAGCTCCTAAATTCATATGACCAACCTCAGAATTTCCCATCTGACCTTCTGGCAAACCAACATATTCACCATCAGTTCTTAATTCAGCCGAAGGATATAAATCATATAAAGAGTTTATATAGGGAGTTTTTGCATTATAGATAGCAGAGACTTTTGGGTCTTGGGTAATTCCCCAGCCATCCAAAATCATCAAGATTACTTTTTTATTCATTTTTATAGATTGAATTGTAAAAGTAAGAAAGATTTTCAGGTGTTTACTAAAATTTTGCGAAACCGATAAAGTAGTTAGGTAACATGATTTTATTAAAAATATTTTCCAAAAATAAAAACTTAACAGAAATTGTGATAATTGATATAAATAGTGCCAATTAAATGTTAATCAGTGATTTTACTGAAACATATCTTTTTTTTAAAGTCTATACTATACATACAATCAATAATAAAATCTTAACAATCATGAAAAAAATCATTTTAACAATCTTATGTATTTCTGCTTTTACAATGGTAAACGCAAATTCAACAACTGTAATTAAAAAAGCCAATTTAGAAGTCAGCTCAACTTATGAAACAAATTCTTTCTGTAAATTGATTCAAATGGGAAATTATGAAGCTGTTGAAGCTCTTATTGAATCTGGACAAGATGTCAATCAAAAATCAGGAGAATTAACTCCACTAATGTTTGCTGCTAGGCATAACAAAGTAAAAATCGCAAAACTTTTGATAGAAAAAGGAGCCAAATTAAAAACAAAGACCAGAAAAAGGCTTACTGCTTTGGACTGGGCAAAACAATCAAGAGCAGATGGTGTCTATAAAGTGATAGAAGAAGCTTTGAAAAAAGCAAAAGCCAAAAAGTAAAAAGTAAAAAGCTCTGAGAAATCAGAGCTTTTTTTAAAAACTAGCAAAACCAATAAGATAGATGGCAGCTGCCAACATAATTAATAGTAGTACTATTTTCTTTCTGAAACTTTTTCTATTCTCTTCTTTTAGTTGATTGCGAATCTTTCTTAGCTGACATTTAGAGGCAGTTTTCTTAAACTGTAATTTAGTTTTTGAAGTATAATTTCCATGATCTTCTAATTTTTTAAAAACACTCTTTCTACTTCTTTTGTTATTCTTCATACTTTCAACCATCGCTGCAATAGATCCACCTGTACTCATAGCAATAAATTTATAGGTTATAAGTATATGTATTGAAAAATAATAAAACGTTACAATTTTCAGCATTCTTGTTATTGATAAAAAGTGTAATTTTGTATTCTTAATTTTAGAACTATTATTATGGGATTATTTGGGATGTTTAATCAAAAAGATACTACAAAAAATATTGAAGAATATTTAAATAAAGGAGCAATTGTTTTAGATGTTAGAACATTAGCAGAATGGAATGAAGGTCATATTGAAGGAGCAAAACATATTGTCTTAAATACAATTCCTGAAAATTTAGACGCCATTAAAGAGTTTCAAAAACCAATTATTGCAGTTTGTAAAAGCGGAGGAAGAAGTCAGAGTGCTACAGATTTTTTAGCACAAAATGGTTTAGATGTTATCAACGGTGGGCCTTGGCAAAACGTTGCTCAATTTTTGGATTAATATATTAAATCCTTTTTTTCTTAAAGTCTCTAATCTTTTATATACTCTAAAAGAAGAAGTTAGTTTTCTAACTACAGCATAGGTTCCAACTAAAAGAGCTCCAGTAAAACCACCCATGATAACTGGATCAAAATGATGTCCAGTAATCCAATACTTTACATAGAATACAATAATTCCGATAAAAATTGAAATTATAAATACTTGTAATTTTGATTTTGAAAAATGAGCATAAATAGAAGTAAGAAATCCAGTAATAATGGCTGTAGAAGTAATTTTAGTCCAAAAAATACCAAAAATAGGAGTGTCTGTTGGAAGAAAAAATGAGGACATAAACATTCCAATAGCTGTTCCTGCCAATACCCCTATTATTATTATTTGAATCATTATTACTTTTGGTAAAGTTTAAAATACACAATTTTTTTATTAACCAATGTTATAAACACTTATCAATTTTTAAAAAGAAATTCTAGGATTTGATTTTTGAAGAGTTAAAATATCTTTTTGGATTGTTTGAAGAAAATTTTGATGCTCCTTTGAATTAGGATTAAATGGTCTATGATTCATTCTTTTTTGGATAGAATCAACTTTGTTCATTGTGTTTTTTGATTCATCATCTATCCATGCTTCACAAAATTTTTCCCAGATATAATCAATTGCTGTTTTGCTAGGATGATTCATATCTTCTTTATAGAAACGATAGTCTCTTAATTCATCCATCATAATCTCATAACTAGGAAAATAAAATAACTTTTTTCGGGGTTCTACTAATTGATGAATGGCCGCAATTAAATGAGATTTACTTTGTTGGTTTTCTACAAAGCCATCTTTTAAATGACGAACAGGAGAGACGGTTAAAATGATATTTATACTCGGATTTATATCCTTCACTAAAGCTATGATAGATTCTAAACTTTGTGAAATTTCATCAACAGATAACAACTCTTTTAAAAACTTTTTTTGGGGTACTTTGTGACAATTAGCAACGGTAGTATCTGTTTCAATGAATCGGTATGTCCAAGATGTTCCTAGAGTAATGATGATGTGAGATGTCTCGTTGATTTCTTGATTTGTATGTTGAATTGCATCATTAAGATTCTGTAATAATTCCTGTTTTGAAGAAGAACTCATGTCAGAATGAGCATCAAAACAATGCCAACGTTCATTTAAAAAGAACACATCTTTATCTGTATATTCTTTTAGATTGATTGCATTAGTAATGAAGGTTTCTATTGCTTTAGGATGAAACAATATTCCAAAAGGGTTTTGATGTGATTGAAATTTGAAATACTTAAATTTTTCTCCAATATTTTCAGAAAAACAAGAACCTAATAAGAGAACTTTAGAGTTATAATCTATAGGATGAATAGTTTCTTTAGAAAGAGGTATGTGTGTTTGAAAATTCATTTAATATTTTGCACGGCATGTTGGGCATTCAAAACTAGTATTGCCTTTTTTGAGTTTAATTCCGTCTATATGAGTCACCACAAAATCTTGAATAAAAGCATAATTAGCCTTGTGATTATTTACATCAATTTGTTTGTCTTTATACATTTCACGAATCTCATTGTCGTATTCTTGTTTTTCCCAACAATTAGGGCAAACACCTTCAGGTGATTCATTTATTGTTTCACTGATTGGTTTTTTAAAAAAGGAAATTAGTTTTTCAATCATGATACAATTGTTTTAGTTTAAATAATCTTTAGCTTTATCTAATGCCTCAGAAATACCTTTAGGGTTTTTACCTCCTGCGGTTGCAAAGAAAGGTTGTCCACCACCACCACCTTGAATGTACTTTCCAAGTTCGCGTACAATCGTTCCGGCATTTAGTTTGTCGGAAACAATTTCTTTAGAAACATAACACGTTAAGATTGCTTTTCCATTGGTTTCTGCACCAAACAATAAGAATAGGTTTTTAAACTCTCCACCTAATTCAAATGCTAAGGTTTTAATTCCGTTTGCATCTAAATCAACTTGACTTGCTAAAAACTGAACGCCATTAATTTCTTGAAGCTCATTCTTTAAATCACCTTTTAAATTCTTGGCTTTGTCTTTTAATAATTGCTCTAGTTGCTTCTTTAGAGTTGCATTTTCATCTTGTAAAGATTGCAATGCTTTTAGAGGCTCCTGAGCGTTATTTAATAAGTCTTTCATTTCATGAAAAACACGATTATTCTCAAAATAATAATCTTTAGTAGCATCCATGGTAATAGCTTCAATACGACGAATTCCAGAAGCAACAGCTCCTTCAGATTTAATCTTAAAATGCCAAATATCTGCGGTGTTTTGCACATGTGTCCCACCACATAATTCAATCGAATGACCGAAACGAATAGAACGAACACTATCTCCGTATTTTTCACCAAACAAACTCATTGCTCCATCAGCGATTGCCTCTTCTTTTGGAACACTTCTTTTTTCTATTAAAGGTAATTTTCCTTCAATTCTTGCATTTACAAAATTCTCTACATCACCTAATTGTTCGACTGTTAGTTTGGAAAAATGAGAAAAATCGAAACGTAAATATTTTGAATGAACTGCACTTCCTTTTTGTTCTACATGAGTTCCTAAAACTTCACGTAGTGCTTGATGTAATAAGTGCGTAGCGGTATGATTTGCAGCAGTTCTATTGCGTTGTTTTTTATCGACAACAGCTTTAAAAGATTGATGTAAGTCTTTAGGTAAATTTTTGGTAAAGTGTATAATTAAATTATTTTCCTTTTTTGTATCCAAGACATATACAACATCTCCTCTATTAGCTTCTAAATATCCTTTATCACCAACTTGACCACCGCCTTCAGGATAAAAAGGTGTTAGGTTAAAAACTAATTGATATTGATCCCCCTCTTTTTTGGAAGTCACTTTTCTATAACGAGTAATTTTAACGTTAGTATCTAAAGTATCATATCCTACAAATTCTTCTTCAGCATCTTCCAACAAAACGGTCCAATCATCCGTTGAAGACTCACTGGCAGAGCGAGAACGTTCTTTTTGTTTTTTCATTTCAACTTCAAATCCAGCTTCATCTAAAGTCAATCCTTTTTCACGTAGAATTAGAGAAGTTAAATCTACAGGGAAACCAAAAGTATCGTATAATTCAAAAGCTTTTTTTCCAGAAATTATTTTAGTATCTGAAGCTTGAATTATTCCGTCTAATAAAACCAAGCCTTGATCTAATGTCCTTAAAAAAGAAGCTTCTTCTTCCTTAATTACATTTTCAATTAATTGTTTTTGAGCTTTTAATTCAGGAAAAGCACTTCCCATTTTTTTAGAAAGTACATCTACCAAACGATAAATAAAAGCTTCTTTCTTACCTAAGAATGTAAATCCATAACGAACAGCTCTACGTAAAATTCTTCTGATGACATATCCAGCTCCAGTATTGCTTGGTAATTGCCCATCAGCAATTGAAAAAGCAACTGCTCTAACATGATCTACAATAACGCGAATGGCAATATCTGTTTGTACATCTTTACCATATTTGACATTTGATATGGTTTCAATTTCTCGAATTAAAGGTGTGAAAACATCCGTGTCGTAATTAGATTTTACATCTTGTAAAACCATACACAAACGCTCAAATCCCATACCTGTATCAATATGCTTAGCTGGTAGATCTTCTAGCGTACCATTTGCTTTCCTGTTGTATTGCATGAAGACTAAGTTCCATATTTCAACAACCTGAGGATGATCCATATTCACCAAAGTCTTTCCGTCTACAGCAGCTTTCTCTTCATCGGTTCTTATATCAACATGAATTTCTGAGCATGGTCCACAAGGTCCTTGTTCGCCCATTTCCCAAAAATTATCTTTCTTATTCCCCATCAAAATGCGATCTTCAGGAATGATTTGTTTCCAAAAATCATATGCTTCTTGATCAATAGGTAAATTATCTTTGTCGGTACTTCCTTCAAAAATAGTGACGTACAAAATGTCTTCAGAAATTCCGTAAACTTCTGTCAATAATTCCCAAGCCCAAGCAATGGCTTCTTTTTTAAAGTAATCTCCAAAACTCCAGTTTCCTAACATCTCAAACATCGTGTGATGATAGGTGTCATAGCCAACTTCTTCTAGGTCGTTATGTTTTCCGGAAACACGCAAACATTTTTGGGTGTCAGAAATTCTATTGTTAGTTGGAACCCCATTTCCTAAAAAGTACTCTTTAAAGGGAGCCATTCCAGAATTGGTAAACATCAACGTTGGGTCGTCCTTTAAAACCATGGGTGATGAAGGAACAATTTGATGTGATTTTTCTTTAAAAAAATCTAAAAATTGAGCACGAATTTCTTGAGATTTCATAAATCAAAAGTTGAATTTCTTTAGGGTTAACTATGTTAACTTTTTGTTTAAAAATGAATCAAAATTAAAGTTAGTGAAACATTTTGTAAATTTGCTTGTTACTGATTGAGAGTGCTAACTTTATATAGTCGCTCTACAGCAAACAAAAGTAGCATATTTAGTTGTATGGCAAAAGTAAAATATTATTACGATTCTGACACCTTAAGCTATCGAAGGATAGAACAAAGCAAAGGATATATTTCTAAAATAGTGATTCTTATTGCCTTTAGTGTTTTACTAGTGATGTTTACTGGTTTTATAGTGTTAAGCCAGTTTTTAAAAACACCAGATCAACTGGCGCAAGAGAGAGAATTAGAAAATCTTAAACTCAATTATCAGCTATTAAATAAACGATTAGATGAAAGCTCATCAATTCTAGCGCAGTTACAACAAAGAGATAATAATATATATAGAGCTTATTTTGAAGCCAATCCGATTCCAGAAGAACAACGTAAAGCAGGTTTTGGTGGTGTAAACAGATATAGTTATTTAGAAGGATATGATAATACACAATTGGTGGTAAATGCAACCAAAAAACTAGACATTCTTTCCAAGCAAATGGTTGTTCAATCTAAATCTCTAGACGAAATAGTTTCTTTAGCAAAAGAAAAAGAAACCATGTTGGCTTCAATTCCAGCAATTATGCCCATAAAGAAAGAAGATTTATCCTATGTGGCATCTGGTTATAAATATAGAATGCATCCTATTTTAAAGATTCGAAAGTTTCATAAAGGAATGGATTTTAAAGCAGCTACTGGCACTCCAATTTATGCGTCAGGAAATGGTAAGGTAGTACTTGCACAACGTAGTGCAACTTTTGGAAAAGTAGTTTATATAGATCATGGTTTTGGCTACAGAACTATTTATGCTCATATGAGTAAAATGGCTACAAGAAAAGGAAGAAAGGTAAAACGAGGAGATATTATTGGCTATGTTGGAAATACTGGAAGATCTGTTGGATCACACTTGCATTATGAAGTTCATAAAAACGGACGCGCTTTAAATCCAATTAATTTCTATTATGGAGATTTAACTCCAGAAGAATTCTTAGCTATGCAAATCGCTTCTGAAGAAGAAGGACAATCGTATGATTAATATTAGATTATGCACGTAGACCTACCTGAAAAAAGATATTATAAAATTGGAGAAGTGGCGAAAGCTTTTTCTGTAAACACTTCATTAATTCGTTTTTGGGAAAAAGAATTTGATATTATCAAACCTAAAAAAAATGCTAAAGGAAATCGTTTGTTTACTTCTATCGATATTTCTAATTTTAAACTCATTTACAATCTTGTAAAAGAAAGAGGCTTCACCTTAGACGGAGCAAAACAAAAATTAAAGAAAAACCCAGAAGGCATCGTAAATAATTACGAAATTATTAGTAGATTAGAAGCAGTAAAATCAGAATTAAACAAAATTAAGAATCAACTGTAAAACTTTAGTAGAATGGCAGAAAAGTATGTAGATGTAGATACATTAAAATACATGCTTTATGATGTGCACAATTTAGAGGGATTGCTTTCCAGAGAACGCTTTCAAGATCACGACAAAGAATCGCTTGACATGTTTTTAGATTCAGTAAAGGAATTTGCTGATAGAGAACTATTCCCATATTGTAAAGAAATGGATGAAAATCCAGCATACCATAAAGACGGTAAAGTATTTGTACACGATCAAGTAAAAACAATGATGTACAAAGGGGGAGAAATGGGTCTCATTTCAGCTCCCTTTAACTATGATTCAGGTGGACTTCAAATTCCACTGATGACGCAAACTGCTGTCTATTATATACTCGATGCAGCAAACAATCATTTGCCAGGATATGCAGCTTTAACCTCTGGTTCAGCAGAATTGATTGTCCATTTTGGAAATAAAGAACTGAACGAAACCTATGTTCCAAAGATGTTGTCGGGTCATTGGGGTGGAACCATGTGTTTAACAGAACCGCAAGCGGGAAGTTCGTTATCGGATATCACAACCAAAGCGACTCCAACAGATGATGGTTTTTATAAAATCTTAGGACAAAAAATATTTATTTCTGGAGGCGATAATAATTTTACAGAAAATATAGTTCATCTTGTTTTAGCAAGAATAGAAGGTGCTCCAAAAGGAACCAAAGGAATTTCATTATTTGTCGTTCCTAAAAACCGTCCAACAGAAAATGGAAACTTAGAATTTAATGATGTCACAACTGTTGCCGATTTTCAAAAAATGGGACAACGTGGTTATTGTACCACACACTTAGGTTTTGGTGATGCAGACAATTGTAGAGGTTGGTTGGTTGGAGAAGCCAATAAAGGATTGCATTATATGTTTTTGATGATGAACGGTGCAAGAATTGCTGTTGGCCGTGGAGCTTCCGCAATTGCTAGCGCAGCATATTATGCATCTTTACAATATGCAAATGAACGTCCTCAAGGAAGAAAGCTGTCTAGTGATGGAAAGAAAAATCCAGATGAAAATCAGACCTTAATAATCAACCACCCCGATGTCCGCAGAATGTTATTACAACAGAAATCTGTAGTGGAAGGGAGTATGAGTTTGACGTTTTTGTCAGCCAAATATTATGATATTATTGAAACAGCTACATCACCTGAAGAAAAGGAAAAATACAATTTGTTACTAGAAATGATCATTCCAATTGTAAAAACTTATCCATCAGAAGCAGGAAGAGAAGCCATAGATAACGGATTGCAGGTTTTAGGAGGATACGGATTTTGTACAGATTTCATCTTGCAACAATACTACAGAGATATTCGAATTTTTGCTCTGTACGAAGGTACCACAGGAATTCAATCACAAGACTTATTAGGTAGAAAAGTAACCATGCAAAATGGAAAAGCCTTGCAATTACTCTCTGCTGAAATTATGAAAACAATTCAAGAAGCTTCCAAGGTTGAAGGTTTACAATCTTATGCAAAAACATTGGGAGTAAAACTACAACTCACGCAAAAAGTTTTGGGTCATTTGATGCCTCATGTAATGAAAGGAGATTACGAACGCTATTTAGCAGACGCTTCTGTTTTTATGGAATTTTTGAGTTTGGTAATTATAGGTTGGACTTGGTTGGATTTAGGTTTGAATGCAACAAATGCTTTAACTTCAGAAGGAAAATATTCTAAAGAATTTTATGATAGTAAAATTCATACTATGAAATATTTCTTTACCTATGAAATTCCGAAAACATCAGGTTTAGCCGAGATTTTATTAAATACCGAGTCGATTACAATTAAAAAAGACACAGAGCCTATTATCTAATGAACGCAAACAAACAATTCAGTTTAGAAGGAAAAGTAGCCATGATAACCGGCTCAAGTAAAGGAATCGGAAAAGCAATTGCTAAAGGTTTGGCAGAAAAAGGAGCGCATGTTGTGATTAGTAGTCGAAGTCAAGAGGCTTGTGATGAAGTGGTCAATGAATTTATCAAAGATGGTTTGAAAGCTATTGGGATTGCGTGTCATATCGGTAAAGAAGAGCAAAGAAAACATTTAGTAGATAGAACGATTTCACAGCTAGGAAGAATGGACGTTTTGGTAAACAATGCAGCTATCAATCCTGTATTTGGACCCATTGAAGATGTTGATCCAGCTATTTTTGATAAGATTATGGACGTAAATGTCAAAGCACCTTGGGCTTTATCAAATTTGGTGTTGCCTCATTTACAGAAAAATAAAAACGGAAGTATTGTAAACATAGCTTCTGTTGAAGCTTTAACGCCTGGCCTCGGATTAGGATTGTACAGTACAAGTAAGGCAGCTTTATTAATGATGTCAAAAAATCAAGCGAAAGAATGGGGACAATATGGAATTCGAGTCAATGCGATATGTCCAGGCTTGATTCAAACAAAATTTAGTGCCGCATTATGGACCAATGAAAAATTATTAAGTAAGGTTAAGAAAAACTTACCAAGCGCAAGAATGGGACAACCCGAAGAAATGGTTGGTTTAGCTTGTTTGCTAGCCTCAGATGCAGGGTCTTATATGACAGGAGGAGTCTATACAGCAGACGGAGGTTATATGATTGCAGGTTAGCATAATTATTAAAACAAATCTTTCATGAATGATGCAGAACAGAAAATAGATGATTATTTAGCAAATCATTATATCCATAGAAGTAACTGGTTACGAGCAGCAGTTTTAGGAGCCAATGACGGTATCTTATCTACAGCTAGTATTGCTATTGGTGTGGCAGCAGCAAGTACAACTAGAGAGCCAATCTTGTTAGCAACAATTGCAGGTTTGGTAGCTGGAGCTTTATCGATGGCAGCAGGAGAATATGTTTCTGTAAGTTCTCAAACAGATATTGAAAAAGGAGATATTGAAAGAGAACGACAAGAATTAGAACAAATGCCAGAAATGGAATTACAAAGGTTAGCCGATATTTATGTAGATAGAGGACTTAAAAAAGACACAGCGCTTATCGTTGCTAAAGAATTAACAGCGCATGATGCTTTAGGAGCACATGTTAGAGATGAGTTAGGAATTAATGAGATAAGTCAAGCTAATCCAATTCAAGCTGCCCTAGCTTCAGGAGCGGCTTTTACTTTAGGAGGAGCATTACCATTGATAGTTACCTTGTTTTTACCTCTGCATAATATGGAGTATTATTTATACGGTTCAGCGACTTTATTTTTGATAATCCTAGGAGGTGTTGCAGCTAAAACAGGTGGTTCTAGCATTTTAAAACCAATTATTAGAATTACTTTTTGGGGAACTGTAGCCATGGGATTAACTGCGTTAGTTGGATATTTATTTGGTGTGAACTTGTAAATAATTAGTAATAATAAATTATGAATGAATAAAATATGTCATTCCGACAGAGTCTTTAGGCTGTCGTTTAAGACAGGCAAAAGCGACCAGGAATCTAAGATTTCTCACATTCGTTTCACTCAGTTCGAAATGACACTTAAAAATACTGAAGATTAAATTATGAACTTCGAATACTCACAAAAATCAAAAGATTTACAAGCTAAACTGAATATTTTTATTGAAGGACACATTGTTCCACTAGAAGATGAGTTTTATGCTTTTCAACGAAATTTAGAGAATCTTTGGAAACGTTGGCCAAAAACAGAAGGATTGAAACAGAAAGCAAAAGAAGCTGGCTTGTGGAATTTATTTCTACCCAAAGATTATGGCGATTTAAGTCCAGGCTTAACCAATTTAGAATATGCCCCATTAGCAGAAATCATGGGAAAGCGTATTTGGATTTCTGAGATTTTTAATTGTTCTGCTCCAGATACAGGTAACATGGAAGTATTAGCAAAATACGGAAGTGATGCACAAAAAGAACAATGGTTGAAACCCTTAATGAATGGAGAAATTCGTTCTGCTTTTTTAATGACAGAACCAGAAGTTGCTTCTTCTGATGCAACCAATATTGAAACTTCTATTGTTTTAGATGGAGATGAATATGTCATCAATGGAAGAAAATGGTGGTCCAGTGGCGGAATGGATCCACATTGTAAAGTTGCGATTGTGATGGGTAAAACAGATTCAACTGTACATCGCCATCAACAACAGAGCATGGTCTTAGTTCCAATGGATGCTGTAGGGTTAGAAATTATTAGACCACTTTCTGTATTAGGGTTTTACGATTCGCCAGAAGGTCACGCTGAGATTGTTTTAAACAACGTTCGTGTTCCTAAAGATAATCTAATTCTAGGAGAAGGAAGAGGTTTTGAAATCGCACAAGGACGTTTAGGTCCGGGTCGAATTCATCACTGCATGCGATTGGTCGGAATGGCACAATATGCCTTAGAATTGATGTCACAACGAACCTTAGAACGTGAAGCTTTTGGAAAAAAGTTTTACGATTTTAGCAGCATGCGTCATGATATTGCTAAATCGCAATGTGAAATAGAACAAGCTCGTTTACTTACATTATCTGCTGCTGATAAAATGGATAAATCAGGAAACAAAGAAGCCAAAGATATCATTGCTATGATTAAGATTGTAGCACCCAATATGGCATTGAATGTGATTGATAGAGCCATTCAAATTCTTGGAGGAAAAGGAGTTGGACCCGATACACAATTAGCACATTATTATGCGATTGCTAGAATGTTGCGTTTAGCAGACGGGCCCGATGAAGTTCATATGTATCAGTTAGGAAAAAGTGTGATTCGTAAACACGGAAATCAATAAGTATGCCGAAACAACAAGTACGAAAAGGAGAAGAATTGCCAGAAGATAAACTGAAACTGTTTTTGCAAAAAAACGAACTGATTACTTCATTGCAAAGCGAATTATTCGTTAAACAATTTACGCATGGGTATTCTAACTTGACGTATTTACTTTCCATAGAAGAAAAAGAATACGTGTTAAGAAAACCACCTGTTGGAGCCATTAAACGCGGACACGATATGAGTCGTGAATATAAAGTTCAATCTGGTGTTCAAAAAGGATTTTCAAAAGTACCAAAGATGTTTGCTTATACAGATGATGCTGCCGTATTAGGAAGCGAATTCTACATCATGGAAAAAGTAGACGGAATTATTCTCAATTATAAAGAAGCTCACAAAAGAAATATTCAACCAGATCAATATAAAACCATTGCTAATTCTTGGTTGGATACGTTTGCGGAATTGCATCAACTCGATTATAAATCAGTTGGTTTGTCTGATTTAGGAAAACCAGATGGATATGTAGAACGCCAAGTGACCAATTGGGGAAAACAGTATTTAAAAGCTGCCACCGATGATGTTCCTGCAGTAGACATGGTAATGAAGTGGATGCAAGAACATCAACCCAAAAAATACCAACACTGTTTGATTCACAATGATTATAAGTATGACAACGTTGTTTTTAAACCTGCCCTGAGCGATGTCGAAGGGGATTCTTGGCAAGAAATTTCGGCAGTTTTAGATTGGGAAATGGCAACCTTAGGTGATCCTTTGATGGATTTAGGAACTTCTTTAGGATATTGGACAGTAGCAACTGATCACGATTTTGTAAAACAAGGAATACCTTCCCCAACAATTTTTGAAGGCAATCCCATTCGAAGTGAGATTGTAGAGATGTATGCTCAGAAATCGGGAAGAGACGTAAATAATATTGTGTTTTACTATGTGTTTGGGCTATTTAAAATTGCTGTAATTGCTCAGCAAATTTATTTCAGATATAGTAAAGGACTAACAACCGACCCTCGTTTTGCTAATTTGAATAAAGCATCAGAATTGTGTTGTAATTTGGCGATGAAAGCGATTAAAACGAAATCGATAGATTAATTGTGTCTTCGACTACGCTCAGATACCGTAAATTGAAATGATGATTGAGCGTATTCGAAATCACTTTTATGAAAAAGATAACAAGCGTAAATATATTTTCCATGCAAGTAAACCAAGAAGCACTAGTAGAACTCAAAGCCTTTCCAGAAGATCAACCAGTATTTATGTTGAACTATTTGAATTATAAAGAAGTTGTTGAAGAAACTGGAAAAACAGGAAAAGAAACCTATGTAGATTATATGAAAGCGGCGATGCCTTTTTTTGAACATATAAATGCTGACATTATCTTTAAAGGAAAACCCATGAGAACTATTTTAGGCCCTTCAAATGAACCTTTGTGGGATGAAGTTTTGATTGTAAAATATGCCAGTAAGAACGAATTCTTTAAATTAATGCAAATGAAAGATTATCCCAGAGATTTGAGGGCTTCTGCCTTATCAGACTCACGTTTAATATTTTGTAAATGACGGTGTCTGAGCGAAGTAGAAGATACACAGGTATGATTGATTTCAATTACACTCAACCACTTTTAAAAATTAAAATGTCATGCAAGTAAAAAATAAAATAGTCATTATTACCGGAGCCGGTTCAGGAATTGGAAAAGCTACTGCCGTGCATTTTGCACATCATGGAGCAAAAGTGGTCGTTTCTGATATTAATCTAGAAAGTGCAAAAAAAGTTGCCGATGAAATTGTAACAAATGGAGGACAATCGCTACCTATAAAGACAGACGTTACAAACTTTGAAGAAGTTGAAAATTTAATTCGGCAAACTGTTGATACTTTTGGGCAATTAGATGTGATGGTGAATAATGCAGGGATTGGTCCTAAAAAATTATTAAAAACGGCAGAATACACTTTAGATGACTGGGATTCAGTAATTGCTGTAAATCAAACAGGTGTTTTTTATTGTATGAAATTAGCTTTAGTACAAATGACAAAACAAGGTTTTGGAAACATTGTCAATATCGCTTCTTTAGCAGGATTAAAAGCATCTCTAAATAATTTATCTTATTCAGCAAGTAAATTTGCTGTAGTGGGAATGACAAAATCTGCGGCTTTAGAATATGCTAAAACAGGAATTAGAATTAATGCGGTTTGTCCAGGGTATACAGAGTCTGCTTTGTTAGAACAATTATTATCAGCTAAACCAGAAATGGATATGATGTTAAAAGCAGTCATACCAATGAAACGATATGGGAAAGCTTCAGAAATTGCAGATGCAGTTGTTTGGTTAGCATCCGACCAAACAAAGTTTATGACAGGTCAAACGATCACCTTAGATGGAGGAACATCATTATAAAAATTAAAACAATTAACTAACATAAAAACAGAGAACAAATGAAAAAGTGGATCCCATTAATAATTATTGTAGTCTTACTATTTATAGGATATAGTTGGGCAAAAGGAATTAATAACACAGCTGTCGTAAATCAAGAAGATGCAAAAGCAGCTTGGTCTAATGTAGAAAGTGCGTATCAAAGAAGAAATGATTTGATTGGAAATTTAGTAAAAACAGTGCAAGGAGCAGCAGATTTTGAAAAATCTACGCTAACAGAAGTAATTAATGCCAGAGCTAAAGCAACGTCAACTACGATTGATGCAAGTGGTTTAACAGCGGCAAATATGGCTCAATTTCAACAAGCACAAGCTGGTTTGTCTGGAGCGTTGTCTAAATTATTAGTATCCGTAGAGAGGTATCCAGATTTAAAATCGAATCAAAACTTTTTGGCGTTACAAAATCAGTTAGAAGGAACCGAGAATCGGATCAAAATGGAGAGAGATCGTTTTAATGGTAGTGTAAATAAATACAATAAACACATTAAAGTGTTTCCAAATTCTATGTTAGCAGGAATGTTTGGTTTCGAAAGTATGGATTTATACAAAGCCAATGCAGGTTCTGAGAATGCAGTGGATGTAAACTTCGATTTTAATAAGAAAGAATAATGTCAAAAATAGAATCTTTTTTAACTTCTAAAGATGAAGAAGCGATTGTGTCTGCTATCAAAGAAGCTGAAAAAAACACTTCAGGAGAAATAAGAGTTCATATAGAAGCGCATACAGATGATGATCATTATGAACATGCATTAAATATTTTCGGTGAACTAAAAATGCATGAAACCAAATTAAGAAATGGCGTTTTGTTCTATTTAGCAATCAACGATCATAAGTTTGTGATTCTTGGAGATCAAGGAATTAATGATAAAGTTGCAGATGACTTTTGGGATGAAACCAAAGAAATGATGCAAACTTATTTTAGAAAAGGTGAGTTTAAAAAAGGATTGGTTGAAGGAATTTTAAAAGCCGGACACGAGCTAAAAACTCATTTTCCATATCAAGTAGATGACACCGATGAATTGTCTAACGAAATCTCTAAAAGCTCATGAAAAATATCATTATAGCAGTATTTCTTGGATTTTTCTTTGTCAGTAGTAGTCATGCGCAATATAAAATTCCAGAAATTCCTAAAAAACAAACCAGTGTTTACGATTACTCAAAATTGCTTTCTTCATCTGAAGCGAGAAGTTTAGAGCAAAAATTAGTTCGATATTCAGACTCTACCTCTACTCAAATTGTAGTAATTATCATTAACTCTAGTAATGGAGAAGATTTAAACTATTTAGCCTCAAAATGGGGTGAAAAATGGGGAATTGGCCAAAAAGGTAAAGACAACGGAATTGTCTTGATGATGGCTAAAGGAGATCGAAAAGTGGCCATTCAAGCTGGACGAGGGACTGAAGCTAGATTAACAGATTTAATGGCTACAAAAATTGTAGAATTACGAATCATCCCTGAGTTTAAAAGAGGGGATTATTATAGTGGTTTAGACAAAGGAACTGATGGGATTTTTGAAGTACTGACAGGAGAATTTAAAGAAACTAGAAAACGAAAAAGCAATAAAAAAGAAAAAGGACTTTTTGGTGTTATTCCATTTGTAATCATCATTATTCTCTTCATTATTTTTAGAAATAAAGGTGGAGGAAGAGGCGGAAGACGTTCAGGTACAGGCGCTTTATTAGACATACTTATTTTAAGTAGTTTAGGTAGAAGCGGCGGCGGATTTGGCGGAGGAAGCTCTTCTTCTGGCGGATTTGGTGGCGGAGGCTTCAGTGGAGGTTTCGGAGGCGGAAGCTTCGGTGGAGGTGGAGCTTCAGGAAGTTGGTAAATGAAATAACCTTTATTTGTTGTCTCTTCGAAAGCATTTATATTTAGTAGTAGAAATTTATATCTATTAAAAACAGATTAGTCTGTTGATTTTATTATTCAGTTTTATGAACTTCTAATTCAATTTCAATTATAAATTCTTGAATGGCTAATTCTTTTATTCCCAACCAAGAACCCGCCGGAAATTGCTATGTGTAAATAGTATTTCATTAATGCTGCTGATTGAAAGAATTATAAAGATAATTAATTATTGGAGTTTTTTTTAAGAGCTACACGATAACATGGAACAGCCAACTTTATGTCTAGCCCATTCAGGTCTTTTTGCAAACCATTCTTGATAATTTGGTTGCTCATCATAGGGTTTTTTTAAGAGTTGATAGAATTCTTTAATTAAAGAGTAATCCCCTGTATCTGCTTTGTCAATTGCCAATTGTGCCATGTAATTTCTAAGCACATATTTTGGGTTGACTTTGTTCATTTGTTCTTTTCGATCGTCGTAAGGAGCAATCTCTCCTTTCAATCTGTTTGCATAGTTAGTAAACCATAGATTCCAATTACTTAAAAGCTCACCTTTTATTTCATTAGGAACATAAAACGCTTCTTTCATCAAATCAATACCTTTTTCTGGATGTTCTTTTCTGAATTCACTTAAGTTTCTGAAGAAAATAGTCATATCAGTTTCAGAAGCTTGTAAATTATCCTCTAGAGATTGAATCAAATTGACGTCTGTTTCTTTTTCAAGAAACAACCCTAATTTAGAACGCATCATGTTTTGAGATTTTTGCTCAAATCCAGTTTTATAACTTTCTAAAATTGTTTCTAAAGGATTGGCTTCTTCAATTAAAGGATATAATGCATTTGCTAATTGATATAAGTTCCATAAACTAATATTGGGTTGATTTGCATATCGATATCTTTTATGCTGATTGTCGGTAGTGTTTGGTGTCCAGCCAAAATCAAAACCTTCTAACCAACCATATGGACCATAATCTATAGTTAATCCTAAAATAGACATATTATCGGTATTCATAACACCATGAACAAAACCAACGCGTTGCCAATGAATAATCATCTCTAAAGTACTATGGGTAACTTCTTGAAAGAATTTCAAATAGACTTCCTTACTCGGTTTTCCAAGATGTGAAAAGTGAGTATTAATGGTGTAATCTGTTAAGGTTTTTAAATTCTTAATATCATTTCTAGCTGCAAATATTTCAAAATTACCAAATCGTAAAAAAGAGGCTGCTACTCTAGAAACAATAGCTCCTTTTTCGTGTGCTGGATTTCCATTATACATGACATCTCTTAAAACTTCATCACCAGTTAAGCTTAAAGATAAAGCTCTGGTAGAGGGAACTCCCAGATGATGCATGGCTTCACTACATAAATACTCTCGAATGGAAGATCGTAAAACGGCTAATCCATCAGCTGATCTAGAGTAGGGTGTTGGGCCAGCTCCTTTTAATTGAATTGCCCAATTTTTATTTTTGCCTTCAATTTCGCCTAAATTAATGGCTCTACCATCCCCTAATTGACCTGCCCAATTTCCAAATTGATGTCCTGCATAACACATCGCGAAAGGTTTTGAACCTTCTAAAACAGTATTGCCTGTCACAAAGTCTAAAAATGATTTTGAATGAATATCATCCTCCGAAATCTCTAGTTCGTGTTGCATTTCATCAGAAACATGAATCAAACTAGGATTTGATGTTTTTTTAGGAGACACAAATGAATAAACAGATTCTAAAACCTGTCGTCTTGAATTTTCTAGATTTGGATCTGCAGGTAATTGGTTCGTAAAGGTATTAGTAATTTTTAATTTCATTTCCTTTGTCATTCCTGCAAAGGCAGGAATCTATTGTTTTATTTGATTGAGATTCCTGCCTTTGCAGGAATGACAATGTTATTTAAGTTTGTCAATCCAACGTAAGATTTTTTCATCTGATGGATTTCTTAGTTTTTTAGTATTTATGGTAATCGTCGGAAAATTTAGTTTTCCATTTGAATACAAACTTCTTAATTCAGTTGCAAATTCTTCATTTTTCTCTACATCTAAAAATTGAAACTCTTCATTTTGTTCTTTTAAAAAACGCAGATAGTGTTGTGTCTTATGGCATCTATCTGCGCCGTATACTTTGATTGTCATTATTTCAATTTATCAGCATGTAATTGCCTCAATTTTTGCATTTTAGGATTGATAACAAAACTACAATATCCTGAAGTTGAATTGTTTTTATAATAATCTTGATGTTCTTTTTCAGCCTCATAAAAAATATCTAAAGGACTGATTTCTGTGACTATTTTATCTTCAAAATACTGACTCAATTCTTTGATAACAACTTCCGAAATTTCTTTCTGCTGATTATTATGATAAAAAACTACAGATCTATATTGCGTACCCACATCGGCTCCTTGGCGGTTTAACTGCGTAGGATTATGTGTGGTCATAAAAATGACTAAAATATCTTCAAACGAGATGATATCTTCATCATAAGTGATTTGAATTACTTCAGCATGACCTGTTAAGCCGGAACAAATCTCTCGATACGTTGGTTTTCCCGGTACGTTTCCTCCTGAATATCCTGAAACTACTTTTTCAATTCCTTTTACGGCCAGAAATACGGTTTCTGTGCACCAAAAACACCCACCACCAAAAGTGGCTAATCGTAAGTTACTCATCAATGACTCCTTTCTTTAATTTCATTGATTCTGAATTGATGCAATAACGTAATCCGCTTGGTTCTGGTCCGTCAGGAAAAATATGACCTAAATGCGCGTCACAAGTATTGCACATAACTTCAACTCTAATCATTCCAAAAGTTTGATCTTTTTTATATTGAATGGCATTTTCTTTGATGGGTTGCGTAAAGCTTGGCCACCCTGAACTCGAATCAAATTTAATTGTTGAGTCGAATAATTCTGTGTCACAGCAAATACATTGATAGATTCCTTCGTCAAAAATAGAGCATAATTGTCCTGTATGTGGTCTTTCTGTACCTTTTAAACGGGTGATTCTAAATTGTTCTGGAGTTAAAATTTTACTCCATTCTTCATCAGTTTTTTCAACTCTTTTGTCTGGAGTTGGGTTTCCATTCACTGAAAAGTGAATGACATTTTTCCATATAATCATGTGCTTTAATTTTATTTTAAAACTACTGAAATAATATGATACTTAGTAAGACAGATTAGAAGTTTTGTAAGAGTTAATCTTACAAGTTTTAAACAACTCTAATTTTATTCTTAAATTCGCATGAAACACTAATTATGGAAGCGATTCTTTTAGAAGCTGAAAATATGTATCGACTTTATTAAATGAAGAATAAATTCATCATTATTTCTACCATTATTTATAATATTTGAAAATCGATCAGTAAATTTAAAAGAGCAAAAAGAAAATGGAACGTTGATGGGTTTTGTTTCATTGAGAAGTATAGGTAGTGGGAAAAGGGGCTCTAATAGTAAATATATTTATTTTTTAATATTTTTTTATAAGTTGAAAAAAATTTCCCAAACGATACGTGAAGCTGCACAGGCAACTCCATATTTTCATCTAAACTAGATTTAATTATTTTCATAATTAGTAGGTGTTAGTTCATTAGAAAACTAACAAATAGATTACAAATTTACAAAATTGTAACCGATTGGTCGTAGACAGTCTCTTTAGCTAACAAATAAATAGGAGTAAATTATTTTTGTCTAAAGTAAATTGTAATAGGAACTCCTGAGAAGTTATAGTGTTCTCTTAACTGATTTTCTACGTATCTTTTGTAAGGTTCTTTTACATATTGTGGCAAGTTAGAGAAGAATGCAAACTGAGGCGTTTGTGTAGGCAATTGCATACAGTATTTAATCTTTACGAACTTTCCTTTGGTTGCTGGAGGAGAATTTTGCTGAACAATTTCTAACATAGTTTCATTTAGTTTACTTGTAGAAATCCTTCTTTTTCTATTTTCAAAAACTTCCACAGCTGTTTCAATTGCTTTTAAAAGACGTTGTTTAGTCAGTACAGAAGTAAAAATGATAGGAACATCAGTAAAAGGAGCAATTTGTTGGCGAACTTCTGCTTCAAAATCTCTCATGGTATTGGTTTCTTTTTCAACCAAATCCCACTTGTTAATTAAGATTACAACTCCTTTTCTGTTTTTTTCGGCTAACCAAAAAATATTTTGATCCTGACTTTCAAAACCACGAGTGGCATCAACCATTAAAATAACAACATCTGAGTATTCAATAGTTCTTACTGCTCGCATTACAGAGTAAAATTCTAAATCTTCTTTTACTTTGGCTTTTCTTCTAATCCCTGCAGTATCTACAAGATTAAAATCAAAACCAAAACGATTGTATTTTGTATCAATAGAATCTCTTGTAGTTCCAGCAATATCAGTAACAATATTTCTTTCTTTACCAATTAAAGCATTGATAAATGATGATTTTCCTGCATTTGGTCTACCTACTACAGCAAATCTAGGAAGTTCTTCCTTTTCTAGATCAACTTCTTCGGGTTCTGGCATTTTAGCTACGATAGCATCTAAAATATCTCCTGTTCCACTTCCATTAATTGATGAGATTGTATGATAATCTCCCAAACCTAAATTATAAAATTCAACAGCATCTGCATCTCTCATAGCATTGTCAACTTTGTTAACAGCAATGAAAATAGGTTTTTTCACTTTTCTTAAAAGTTTTGCAACTTCAGAGTCCATTGGAGTAATTCCTTCCTCAACATCTACCACAAAAACAATAATATCTGCTTCTTCTATAGCAAGTTGTACTTGTTTCCTGATCTCACCTTCAAAAATATCATCTGAACCAACGATATATCCACCTGTATCAATTACAGAAAACTCTTTTCCGTTCCAGTCAGATTTCCCATAATGTCTGTCTCTTGTAACTCCACTAACAGAATCTACAATAGCATCTCTTCGTTGAACCAAACGGTTAAAAAGCGTCGATTTTCCAACATTAGGTCTTCCTACAATGGCTACAATATTACTCATGGCACTAAATTTTTTGCAAATGTACAATTTACTCAATGATTTTATTGTAATTTAGAGTGTTAAGTGATAATTCTAAAATTACTTTTGGTGGAGCAAAAAAATAATAGTAAAGTTTTTTTAAGACCAAGATTTTCTTTGGAAGTTGGTAAATCTAAAGAAGAGGCTATTTCTGCAATAGAGCGTGAACTTGTGTATTTAAAAAAAGACTATAAGTACAAGATTTCAGATCACCACATTTTTATTGATGTTAGTGAAAAAGATAGTCATTTCTGGTCTCCACATTTACATATTGAAATAGTTACAAACGATAAAACGTCTTCAGCTATTAAAGGATTGTTTAGTCCAAAACCTCAAGTTTGGTCATTCTTTATGTTTTTACATTTTATAATTGGAGTCTCTTTTCTTGCTTTTTTAATGATGCTATATGTATACAACAGCTTAGATAAAAATATTATTTTCCCTTTAATGAAGGTGATTTTTTTACCAATTTTTTGGTTTACTTTATACTTTGTTGAAAGAATTGGGCGAGATTTAGGAATGAAGCAAATGCAAAAACTACACGAATTCTTATTGAATTGTTTTGTTTAGTCTTTATATCCAAAACGTTTTAATTGATTGCTGTTAGAGCGCCAATCTTTGTTGACTTTCACATACAGTTCTATAAAT
>Ga0115550_1000531_pt1 | contig 32034 bp, 27 predicted proteins | sample COGITO_mtgs_1005_FD_87177 | JGI IMG/M metagenome (GOLD analysis project Ga0115550, IMG submission 87177) | Pelagic marine microbial communities from North Sea - COGITO_mtgs_100511 | ecosystem: Environmental > Aquatic > Marine > Epipelagic | place: Germany:Helgoland, sampling site Kabeltonne...
GTTGCTGCGGGAGTGGAATTCTACTCAACCGCCTTCTCGAGTCAAGCCTTATTTTCAAAGGCTTTTCGAGGCACCGACTGGCTTGTTTGCGTTGCCGCTTGCCCTGTCGATGTGGCGCATTATAGGGATCTGGATCACGCTTGCAAGGGGCGTTTCGAATTAAATTCGAATTATTATCTCAACAGCTCATCAATCCACCAAAAAGACTGTTTATCCCGCAACAACACACTCATATGACGACATATGCCTATCTTCAATGATGTCTTGGCAGCGATAGATCAAACTTGTAGCGAATTGGCACCGCCCACTTCTATATGCATGGTGATCGAGGTCACGCCTTCGGGTAACATAGCGCCCCTTTGCGATTCACACACTCTTGGGCTTTGGAGAGTTTAATGCCTTTTGCACTTGGCCAGCGTTGGATTAGTGATACAGAGACGGATCTGGGGTTGGGGACTGTCGTTGCTGTTGAAGGACGCATGGTTACCCTGTTGTTTCCGGCTACCGGTGAAAACCGCATGTATGCCAAAGAAGAGGCTCCGGTAACCCGGGTCAGCTTCAATGTAGGCGATCAGATCGCCACTCACGAAGACTGGACCATGACGGTCGAAGAAGTGCAGGAAAAAGACGGTCTGCTTATATATGTAGGTGTACGCACCGACAATGATGAGCCCGTTGCCCTCAAGGAAGTGTTTCTCAGCAACTTTATCAAATTCAACAAGCCGCAGGATCGCCTGTTCGCCGGTCAGATTGACCGTATGTCCCGCTTTACCCTGCGTTACGAAGCGCTGATCAATCAGCATAAACGTCGCCTTAACCCGACTCGCGGTCTGGCCGGTGGCCGGGTCAGCCTGATCCCGCACCAGCTTTATATCGCCCATGAAGTGGGTCACCGCTATGCTCCGCGCGTACTGCTGGCCGATGAAGTGGGCCTGGGCAAGACCATCGAAGCGGGCATGATCATCCATCAGCAGCTGCTCTCCGGTCGCGCCCATCGCGTGCTCATACTGCTGCCCGAGACTCTCCAGCACCAGTGGCTGGTCGAGATGCTGCGCCGCTTCAACCTGCACTTCTCCCTGTTTGACGAGGAGCGATGTATCGAGGCCTTCGCCGATGCGGAGAACCCCTTCGAGACCGAGCAGCTGGTGATCTGCAGCCTAGACTTCCTGCGCAAGAAGCGTCGTCGTTTCGAGCAGGTGCTGGAAGCCGAGTGGGATCTGCTGGTTGTCGACGAGGCGCATCATCTTGAGTGGAGCATCGATGCCCCAAGCCGCGCCTACGAAATGGTGGAAGCGCTGGCCGAACAAGTGCCGGGTGTGCTGCTGCTGACCGCCACCCCGGATCAGTTGGGCCACCAGAGCCACTTTGCCCGTCTGCGCCTGCTCGACCCGGAGCGCTTCTACGATTACGAGGCCTTCCTCGCCGAGGAGCAAGCTTACGGCAAGGTCGCCAGCGCGGCACAAGAACTGCTGGATGGCGAGACCCTGAGCGATGAAGCCAGGCAGATCCTCACCAGCCAGCTGGAAGGGCTGGATATGAGCGATGCTGCTGCCCGCCAACAAGCGGTCGCTAAGCTGCTGGATCAGCACGGCACCGGCCGGGTACTGTTTCGTAACAGCCGCGCCAATATTCAGGGCTTCCCCGAGCGTCATCTCAACGTCTACCCCATGCCACTGCCGGAGCAGTACAAGACTGCTATCAAGGTGATGGGCATGATGGGTGGCAATGGCGGCGATCTGCAGACCCGCGCCCTGCGCTATCTCTATCCCGAGAAGATCTTCCAGCAGTTCGAAGGGGAAAACGCTACCTGGACCCAGTTCGATCCCCGCGTCGACTGGTTGCTGGAGCTGCTGCTCTCTGCTCGCCAGCAAAAGGTGCTGGTGATCTGCTCCGAAGCGGCCACCGCCATCGCGCTGGAAGAGGCGCTGCGTACCCGTGAAGGGATCCGCGGCACAGTGTTCCATGAAGGGATGTCTATCCTCGAGCGGGACAAGGCCTCCGCCTATTTCGCGCAAGAGGATGGGGGCGCCCAGGTGCTGCTCTGCTCCGAGATTGGTTCAGAAGGTCGCAACTTCCAGTTTGCCAGCCATCTGGTACTGTTCGATCTGCCCCTCAATCCGGATCTACTTGAACAGCGCATCGGTCGTCTGGACCGTATCGGTCAGCAGAATACCGTCGAGATCCACGTTCCTTATCTGGAAGGGACTGCCCAGCGCGCCCTGCAGCTCTGGTATCACGATGGTCTGGATGCGTTCGAGCAGACCTGCCCGACTGCCCGCCCGGTATTCGAAGCGGTACGTGACGAGCTGTTCGAGCTGCTGGCCGCCAACACCGGCGAGCAGGCGACCCTCGACGCCCTGCTGATCAAGACCCGCGAGCTGCACGAGCCGCTCAAAGCCCGACTGGAGCAGGGTCGCGATCGCCTGCTGGAGATCCACTCCAGCGGTGGCGCCGCCGCCCAGCAACTGGTTGAAAAACTGGCCGCCGAAGATGATGACACAGGCATGGTCTCCTTCGCCCTCAAGATGTTCGATGAGATCGGCGTCAATCAGGATGACAGAGGCGAGAACGCGCTGGTGCTGACCCCGGGGGATCACATGCTGGTATCCAGCTTCCCGGGCCTGCCGCAGGATGGCATGACCATCACTTTCGATCGCCCGACCGCCCTGTCACGGGATGACATGGCGCTACTCTCCTGGGATCACCCCATGATGCGCGGCGGTATCGACCTCATTCTGGGCTCCGAGATCGGCGCAACGTCTGTGGCCCTGCTCAAGAACAAGGCGCTGCCCATCGGCTCCATCCTGCTTGAGCTGATCTTCGTCGCCGAGTCTGCGGCCCATCCCCAGCTCTACCGCTTTATGCCGCCGACACCGATCCGCCTGCTGATGGACAAGAACGGTCAGAATCTGGGCGAGAAGGTGGCATTCGATGCCTTCAACCGCCAGCTGACCCCGGTCAACCGTCACCTTGGCAGCAAGCTGGTCACCGCCTCCCAGCCGGTGATCCACGGTCTGATTGGCAAGGGCCAGGTCATTGCCGAAGAGCTGAAAGCCGGGATTGTCGACAAGGCGCGCGCCCGGATGGCGCAAACCCTGCTGCAGGATCTCGATCGTCTGGAAGCGCTCAAGGTGGTCAATCCGAACGTGCGTGACAGCGAACTGGATTATCTGCGCAATCTGCAGGCAGAATTGCACCACCTGATCGATCAGACCCAACTCAAGCTGGATGCAATCCGCTTTATCGTGGTTACCCATAACTGATGGGGGCTTGCCCCCACCTTTTGATGCGAGACACTTATGTTTGAATACTCACCGCCTCTGGAACCCTGGCTCGATATCCTGTTCAAGGACAAGGACATCATGGTGGTCAACAAGCCCACCGGCCTGCTGAGCGTCCCCGGGCGCGGCCCCGAGAATGAAGACAGCGTCCTGCATCGGGTGAAGCAGCAGCACCCCAAGGCGGCCGCAGCCCATCGTCTCGACATGTCTACCACTGGCGTCATTGTCATACCCCTCACCCCCAATTCTCATAGGGAGCTGAGTCGGCAATTTCGCGAGCGGGAGACCGAGAAGCACTACCTCGCCTGGGTGTGGGGTGAGCCAGAGGCAGACTCAGGTCAGGTAGACCTGCCGCTTTGCGTCGATTGGCCCAACCGCCCGAAACAGAAGGTGGACCACGAGGAGGGGCGCCATGCCCTGACCCTGTGGGAAAAACTGAAGGTGGAGAACGGCAACAGCCTGATCAAGCTGACCCCCATCACAGGTCGCTCCCACCAGCTGCGCGTCCATATGCTGGAGCTGGGGCACCCCATTCTGGGTGACAACCTCTATGCCCATCCGGATGCACTGGCGGCGGCGCCCCATCTCTACCTCCATGCGGCCATGCTGACCATCAGCCACCCCCGCAGTGGCGAGCGGATGACCTTCGAGGCGCCAGCGCCTTTCTCGCTGTAAGCCAGCGCAGACATAAAAAAAGCCCCCATCTACTGATGGGGGCTTTTTCATTAGGATCAGACGCGAATATCAATCTTGCTTCCCAGAGTGGAGCTGGCCGTTGGCGCTGCAGCAGGGGCTGACTGAGCAGCCGTCTGGAGCAGTTTCAATGCGGCTTCACCATCCTGAGTCTGCTGTTTTTTAGCCAGACTGGCCGTCAGCAAAGCAGAACCAAATGACGTTGATGCGGAACTAGATATATCCATGGTGTACCTCCTGCCCTAAGACTATCGGCCATCTTGCGCCAGACATGAATCATTTTGGCTAAATTAAATACGCTTTGTCGGGTTGGCGTCGCTTCAACCACGCCTCCTCCATCTCCAGAAGGGTCTGATATATCTTCTCCGCCTGTTCGGGACGGCTGAACAGATAGCCTTGTCCATAGAGATGAATATCGGTAAGAGTACGCAGGACATCGAGCTGCGCCTGGGTTTCTATCCCTTCGCACACCAGACTCTTGCCCAGCATGGAACCCATACGGCAAATGTTGGCGACCAGTTCAGATGCTTCTATCGAGGTATCGATCCCCTGGATGAAGGAGCGATCGATCTTCACCTTGCTGACCGGCAATTTCTGCAGATAGCTGAGAGATGAGTAGCCGGTACCGAAATCATCCAGCGCCAACTGCACCCCTTGTTGATTCAGATCCTGCATCAGCTGCAGGGAATTCTTCACCTCGCGCATTGTGGTGTCTTCCGTCACCTCCAACACCAGGCTGGCAGCCGGGATATGATGATCCATCAACGCCTTGGCGACCAGTTTCAACAAATTGCGCTGGTACATGCCAGGCGAGATATTCACGCACATTTGCAAGTCGACCAGCCCGAGCTGCTGCCACTGATAGAGTTGCTCACAGGCGGTGTTCAGCACCCAGCTGCCCAGTTTCTCGGCCAGCTGGAACTCTTCCGCCACCTGGATCACCTCGTTGGGTGGAATGAACCCCAACTCAGGATGCCGCCAGCGCAGCAGCGCTTCGACTGCCTCACAGCGACCGCTTTCAAGATTGACTATGGGCTGGTAATACAGTTCGAGTGCGTTGTGCTCCAGCGCCATGATCATGTCGCTTGCCAGATGCTTGCGCCGCGCCGTTTCATTGAGCAGCGAGTTGTCATAGATGACATAAGGGACATGGGTCTTGCGACTGTGGAACAGCGCCTGCTCGGCCCGACTGAGCAGCTCCTGGGTCAGCTTGCTGTCCATCGGGAAGAAAGCGATACCTATCCCCACCTCCAGCCGGAAGGGGTAGTTGTCGATGATGATGTCTTGCTTGAGCGCATGAAGCAGGCGTACAACCAGCTCTCTCACCTGTCGCAGGTCACTGCTCTCGCGCTGGATAATAGCAAACTGATCGCCACCCAGACGCGCCACCCACTCACCGTTTTCACACAGGCCGCGAACCCGCTTTGCCATCTCCTGCAGCAAGAAGTCACCGGTGTTGTAGCCAAACTTGCTGTTGATATCCCGAAAATCGTTGATATCGACCAGTACCAAACCAAATGGTATCTCCTTGGTTGCGTACGATTCCATCTTCTCCAGCAACGCCAGCCGATTGACCAGCCCGGTCAGGGGATCGACTCTTGCAGCCCGGAAATGGCGGCGCGCCTCGCGGATCAGCAGGCCACTGAGCAACATCACGGACAGCACCAGACCGGAAACCATAAACAGCAAGGCGTTGCGCAGCTGGCCAAAGCGTTTGTCATTACCGGAATAGACATTGATGTTCTTTTGCATCACAGAGGCGAGAGAGTAGGAGAGAGGTTCTTGCAGAGGGGCCAATCGCATCATGATTTGCTGATACTCTGGCGTGCCCGACTTCAAATTGGTGATGTTGGACTCCATCTCGCGGATGTTGCTTTCAATCAACTGCACCAGACGCAGGGTCTTTTGCTTGTCTTTCATGCTCTGGCGCAACTGCCCGCTGAGCAGGATTGGCGTGCGGCTCCAGAGGATGTCGTAACGCAGCATCAGAGTGTCGTGATCGATGCCACCATAATGGTAGATCTCGACGGAGTTGAGGAAGCGCCCCAACTCCAGCTGCAACTGCATCAGCGCCCAGGAGACGTCATAGGTGTACTTTTCCATCACCCGGGTCGCATTCTGTATCTGCGCGAGGCAATACAGGGTACTTCCCGTAAACAACAGGATGGATAGGTAAAGAACGACAAGTAAAGGCCACGCCTTGGTCTTTGCTTTCACTCGCACTCCCGCACGCCGTTATATCAATGTTGAACGTCAACCGCATTCAACTGCCAGATCATCATGTCAGTGAACTCTGATCGTTTCAGCTCCGGATGCTGATCAAGCGGTAGGATAAACCAAAGCGGTCCCTTATTCCGTACCCGCATGGTCACACCGTCATCTTGCCAGGCAAGAATGGGATCGTATTTGCTGACCTTGTCCCAGTTGATCCGTATCTGAAAACTGTTCAGGGCGGTCAGGGTAATGGATTTGCCATCCGCTCCGACGGCAGCCAGCACATCTGCCAGCTTGGGCCCCACATACTTGTGCGGTTTGTCGACCCAGGGATTTCCCGTCACTATTTCATGCTGGGGCAAGGCCTTGAGCATGGCCAGATCGAAAGCCACCTCCCCCTCTGTTGCCTCGGCAGGCTTCACATTGCCGGTCACCGTCAAGATGACGGGCCCCTGCGGCGCCTCAAGGGCCATGACCGGCATCGCCAGAGAAAACAGTAATGGAATCAAACCCAGTGCACGCATACTCACCTCAGAAAAAGTCACCAACAATAGACTCAGTTTAGTCGCCATAAAAAAAACGGCCCGCAAAAGCGAGCCGTTTGGTAACCAGGACTGAATTACATCATGCCCATGCCACCCATGCCGCCCATGTCAGGCATGGCAGGGGTATCTTTCTTCGGCAGCTCGGTGATCATGCACTCTGTGGTGATCATCAGGCCGGCGATGGAAGAGGCGAACTGCAGAGCAGAACGGGTGACCTTGGTCGGATCCAGGATACCCATGGCCAGCATGTCACCGTACTGTTCGGTGTAAGCGTTATAGCCGAAGTTGCCTTCACCATTTTTCACGGCGTTGGCAATGACGGAGGCTTCTTCGCCAGCGTTGATGACGATCTGACGCAGCGGGGCTTCCATGGCGCGCAAGGCAACCTTGATACCCACGTTCTGATCTTCGTTGTCACCACGCAGGCCGGCCAGTTTGGCGGCAACGCGTACCAGCGCCACACCACCACCAGCAACAACGCCTTCTTCTACGGCAGCGCGGGTTGCGTGCAGGGCATCGTCAACACGGGCTTTCTTCTCTTTCATCTCGACTTCGGTCGCAGCACCGACCTTGATGACGGCAACGCCACCAGCCAGTTTGGCTACGCGCTCTTGCAGCTTCTCACGGTCGTAATCGGAAGAGGTCTCTTCGATCTGCTGACGGATCTGGGCCACACGGCTTTCGATCAGGGCAGCATCACCCACGCCATCGATGATGGTGGTGTTCTCTTTGGTGATGACGATACGCTTGGCACGGCCCAGATCTTCCAGGGTCGCTTTTTCCAGCTCCATGCCTACTTCTTCGGAGATCACGGTACCACCGGTCAGCATGGCGATATCCTGCAGCATTGCCTTGCGACGGTCACCAAAGCCAGGCGCCTTGACGGCAGCTACTTTCACAATGCCACGCATGGTGTTGACCACCAGGGTAGCCAGCGCTTCGCCTTCCACGTCTTCGGCAACGATCAGCAGTGGCTTGCCTGCTTTGGCAACGCCTTCCAGCACCGGCAGCATTTCACGGATATTGGATACTTTCTTGTCTACCAGCAGGATGAAGGGATCATCCAGCTCAACGGCACCGGTTTCCGGCTTGTTGACGAAGTAGGGGGAGAGGTAGCCACGGTCGAACTGCATGCCTTCTACCACAGCCAGCTCGTCGTCCAGGCCCTGACCATCTTCAACCGTGATGACACCATCACGGCCGACTTTGTCCATGGCTTCAGCAATCAGCCTGCCCACTTTCTCGTCGGAGTTGGCGGAGATGGTGCCTACCTGAGCGATGGCGTTGTTGTCAGCGCATGGCTGGGACAGCACTTGCAGCTCGGCAACGGCGGCGATCACGGCCTTGTCGATACCGCGCTTCAGATCCATAGGGTTCATGCCGGCAGCAACGGCCTTCAGACCTTCGTTGACGATGGCCTGAGCCAGTACGGTTGCTGTGGTGGTACCGTCACCGGCAGCATCGTTGGCCTTGGAAGCAACTTCCTTGACCATCTGGGCGCCCATGTTCTGGAACTTGTCTTCCAGTTCGATTTCACGCGCCACGGAGACGCCATCCTTGGTGATGGTCGGCGCACCGAAGGACTTGTCCAGTACCACGTTGCGGCCTTTCGGACCCAGGGTAACCTTGACGGCATCGGCCAGGATGTTTACGCCTTCCAGCATCTTGATGCGGGCTTCGTTGCCAAATTTGACTTCTTTAGCTGCCATTTTCTTCAATCCTTCAATCAATTCGCAGGGGAAAGGGTGGATTACGCTTCGACAATCGCCAGGATGTCGGTTTCAGACAGGATCAGTACATCCTGACCATCCAGCTTCTCGGTCTTCACACCGTAGCCTTCGTTGAAGATCACCTTGTCACCAACCTTGACGGCGAGGGCTTTGACATCGCCATTATCCAGAATTCGGCCAGTCCCCACGGCAAGTACTTCACCACGGGTGGACTTCTGGGCCGCAGTACCAGTCAAGACAATGCCGCCAGCGGATTTGGCTTCAGCTTCGATGCGCTTGATGATGACGCGGTCGTGCAGTGGACGAATTTTCATCGATAACTCTCCCAAAATGAGTCTCTGTGTTGCTTTGAGGAATGGCCATTCCTGGCCAAATTAGATATGCCTCTGATGTGGGGCGTTTTTGTTAACCCTTCAAGGGCAAATACAAAAAAAATATTTTCACGTACTATGAATATCTTCGATGGATCGCCCGTGTCCCGGTCAGGAAACCGGGTTTGTGCTGCCTGCAGCCAGAACTCACTTCGCCAGATGTATAGAGACGAGCTCGTGACCCGACCCAATCCCCTGCTGACCGCCCCCATGACGTCCGTGCTGCTGCGCATGACGGGCCCCATGATCCTCGGCATCATCGCCATACTGGCATTCAATCTGGTCGATACCTTCTTCATCGGTATGCTGGGCACCCAGGCTCTCGCCGCCATCAGCTTCACCTTCCCGGTCACCTTCGTGGTCACCTCGCTGGCAATGGGGCTGGGGGCCGGGCTCTCCGCCGTCATCGGCCATGCCCTCGGTCAGGGCAAACATGACGAAGCCGCCCGCATCACCACCGACTGCCTGTTTCTGGCCGTGGTGCTGGTCACGCTCCTCTCGCTGCTGGGAGCATGCACCATACAACCCCTGTTTCGGCTGCTCGGCGCCAGCGACCAGCTGATCCGCCTTATCTATGACTACATGCTTATCTGGTATCTGACCGTGCCCATGCTGGTGCTGCCCATGGTGGGCAATGCCGCCATTCGGGCCACCGGGGATACCAAGACGCCCAGCCTGGTGATGACGGTGGCGGGGCTGGTGAACGGCGTGCTGGATCCCCTGCTCATTTTTGGCATAGGCCCCTTTCCCGAATGGGGGATCCGCGGGGCGGCCATCGCCACGTCGATCTCCTGGTTGATGGCCATGCTGGTCAGCCTCTACATATTGCGCCATCGGGAAGGCTTGCTGCGATGGCGCCTGTCCCCTCGCCCACAATTGCTGGCCCACTGGCGCGCCTTGCTCCACGTGGCCGTGCCGGCCTCTTTCACCAACATGCTCAACCCCCTGGCCAATGCAGTGCTGATGATCATCTTCGCAGGTCTGGGCACCGAAGTGGTGGCCGCCTACGGCGCCGCCTCCCGGGTCGAGGCACTGCTGCTCATAGTGATGATGGCGCTCTCCTCCGTGCTGGCCCCCTTCATCTCGCAAAACTGCGGGGCTGGCAATCCGGCCCGCGCCAAGGCCGCACTGCAATTTTGCATGCGCTTCGCTTTGCTATTCCAGCTCGGGGTGTACGGGCTGACCTGGTTGCTGGCACCGCTTATCGCCAACCTGTTCAGCGATCATCCACAAGTAGTGCGCCTCATCATTCTGTATTTGCACCTGGTACCCATAGGGTATGGCTTCCAGGGCATGGTGATGCTGCTGGCCTCGGCACTCAACGGCGTCAGGGCATCGAGCATCTCGTTTCTGTTCAACGGATTGCGGCTGTTTGTCTTCTTGTTGCCAGGGGCCTGGCTGGGGGCGGAGCTGGGAGGGGAACAGGGAGTCTATCTGGGGATACTGATGGCAAATCTGGCAGCGGGCACTCTGGCATGGTGGTATGCCCGCCACCGTTTCGAGCGATTGTGCCATCAGGGCAAACCCTGACAGGCACAGCTTCGCTTCAGAGGCTTACTCTTTACGCTCGAATTCGCCTTCGATGGTGGTCCCGCCACGATCGACCTGACCCGGTTGTTCCTCGTCTGGACGCGCCTCGAATGGAGGCTGCTGGGCATGAAAACCGCCCATCTGCATCCGGAACTGATTGCTGCCAATGAGTTTGTCAGCCAGCTTGTTGCGCAGCCATGGCTGCAGCAACAGGATACCGAAGAAGTCGGTCACAAAGCCCGGGATGATCAGCAGCAAGCCGGCCAGCGCCAGCATCATGCCCCCCATCACCTCACGACCCGGCATTTCCCCTTGCTGCATTTTTTGCTGCGCATTGAGCAGGGTCTTGATGCCTTCACTGCGAACCAGCGATGACCCGAGCACGGCGGTCAGCACCAGCAAGCCTACGGTTGGCAAGGCGCCAATCACGGAGCCCACCTCGATCATCACGGTGAGCTCGAGCAGCACCAGACCGACCAACAACAGAAATAACTTGCCCATAACAACCTCAGTGCGAGTGAATTTGGATGAACCCGTGAACTCTTGCAGCAAACGCATATTTCGCTGCCAACACGCCACAAAGTCGGTTCCTGAATATTAAAGTGGGGGTCGACACCCATTTTTCAAGTGTGGAGGGTGACAGAGCGCCAGATATTCAGAAAAACCGGCATGGCAGACTGTGATTGAAGTCCTTGTTCTGTCAAAGTTAATCGCTCAATTGCAATATCTGTTTAATGACCACAAGTTATTTGAGGTTGTCTCAAATTTAGTGATCCAGGTCTAATATCAGATACCTCAATTGAGGTAATATCGACGCTAGTAATTAAGGGAGCAAAAAACGCTCCCAACTGCCCCACTCGATGTGTGGTGCTTCAGGATGAGCCGTGCGTAAGGAACTCGCGACCACTCGGTGAGGATCGTTTCCATTTATCTGATTTCTGAGGCATTACAATGAGCGACATCAAGAACGTCCGCATTGAAGAAGACCTGCTGGGCACCAAAGAAGTTTCCAATGAGCTCTACTACGGCGTGCATACCCAGCGCGCAGTCGAAAACTTCAAGCTGAGCACTCAGAAGATTTCTGACGTTCCGGAATTTGTCCGCGGCATGGTGCTGACCAAGAAGGCCGCCGCTCTGGCGAACGGCGAACTGGGCACCATCCGTCCTGAAATTGCTGACAAGATCGTAGAAGCCTGCGACCTGATGCTGAACACCGGCAAATGTTTCGACCAGTTCCCGGTCGACGTTTACCAGGGTGGTGCAGGCACCTCCGTCAACATGAACACCAACGAAGTACTGGCCAACATCGCCCTCGAGATCATGGGTCTGGAGAAGGGCCGTTACGACGTCATCAACCCCAATGACCACGTCAACAAATGCCAATCCACCAACGACGCCTACCCTACCGGCTTCCGCGTTGCCGTGGTAAACAGCACAGACACCACACTGCATGCCCTGGAAGCACTGATCGCTGCCTTCGATGCCAAGGCCAAGGAATTCAAAAGCATCCTGAAGATGGGCCGTACCCAGCTGCAGGACGCGGTTCCCATGACACTGGGTCAGGAGTTCCACGCCTTCGCCGTTACCCTGCGTGAAGAGATCAAGTCCATCAAGCGTTGCCAGGAGCTGCTGCTGGAAGTAAACCTGGGGGCAACCGCCATCGGTACCGGCCTGAACACCCCGCCCGAGTACTCTGCGCTGGCCATCAAACGCCTGGCCGAGATCACGGGTCGTGCTTATGTTCCGGCAGAAGACCTGATCGAAGCGACCTCCGACTGTGGCGCCTATGTGATGCTGCACGGTGCCATCAAGCGCATGGCCATGAAAATGTCCAAGATCTGTAACGATCTGCGTCTGCTCTCCTCCGGTCCGCGCACTGCACTCAAAGAGATCAACCTGCCGGAAATGCAGGCGGGTTCCTCCATCATGCCGGCCAAGGTCAACCCGGTTATCCCGGAAGTGGTCAACCAGACCTGCTTCAAGGTATTCGGCAACGACGTCACCATCACTTTCGCCGCCGAAGCCGGTCAGCTGCAGCTGAACGTCATGGAGCCGGTGATTGGTCAGGCCATGTTCGAATCCCTGAGCCTGATGGAAAAAGCCTGTATCTCCCTGCGCGAGAAGTGTGTGGAAGGTATTACCGCCAACCCGGAAATCTGCATGAACCACGTACTGAACTCCATCGGCATCGTGACCTACCTGAACCCCTTCATCGGCCACCACGAAGGGGATATTGTCGGCAAGATCTGCGCCCAGACCGGCAAGAACGTCCGTGAGGTCGTGCTGGAACGCGGCCTGCTGACCGCCGAACAGCTGGACGAAATCCTCTCCATCGAGAACCTGATGAACCCGCAATACAAAGCCAAGCGCTACACCCGCGAAGCCACCGTATAAGCGAGAAAATGGGCCGGGTTTATCCCGGCCCATAAAGTCAGTTCCCGATCGGTCTCACCCAGTCCCATCGGGAATTGGCTTTTCTGCCAAATAAAACCTAAAAAAAACTGGAAAATGGAGTGTTCGCTATGATTGTTATCGAGTTACTTGTCGTGCTCGCCGCTATCTATCTGGGTGCCCGGATAGGCAGTATCGGTATCGGCTTTGCCGGTGGTCTGGGTGTGCTGGTGCTGACCTGGGGCCTGGGGGTACAAATTCCGAGCGACCAACTGGTCACCTTCATCCCCTGGGACGTGATCATGATCATCGCGTCCGTCATCTGTGCCATTGCCTGTATGCAACTGGCCGGTGGCATGGACTACCTGGTGTCGCTGGCAGAAAAGGCTCTGCGCAAGAATCCCAAGTACATCACCTTTGCCGCCCCCATCGTCACCTATCTGATGACAATGCTGGCCGGTACCGGTCACACCGCCTTCTCCACCCTGCCGGTAATCGCCGAAGTAGCCAAGGAGCAGGGCATTCGTCCTTCCCGTCCGCTCTCCATCGCGGTCGTCGCCTCCCAGATTGCCATCACCGCCTCCCCGATCTCCGCGGCCGTGGTTGCCTTCTCCGGCATGCTTGAGCCGTTCGGTGTCGACTACCTGACCCTGCTGGCCATCTGCATTCCGTCCACCTTCATCGCCTGTATCCTGGGCGCCTTCATTGCCAACATGATGGGCAAACCGCTGGATCAGGATGAAGTCTATCTGGAGCGTAAAGCCAAAGGGCTGATCAAGCTGCGCGGCACCACCAAGCTGGAGCTGAAGCCTTACGCCAAGGTTTCTGTCTGGATCTTCATCGCCGCCATCGTGGCCGTCATGGCTTATGCCACCGCCATCTCAGGCAAAGTGGGCCTGATCGCCAATCCGCCAATTCCCCGTGACGGTGCCATCATGGGCATCATGCTGGCTGCTGCCACCATCATGACCCTGGTCTGCAAACTGGACGCCACTCAAATCACCAACATGCCGACCTTCAAGTCCGGTATGTCCGCCTGTATCTGTGTACTGGGTGTGGCCTGGCTGGGCAACGTCTTCGTGAAAGGCAACATGGACACCATTCAGCTGATCGCTGGCGACCTGCTGAACCAGTATTCCTGGCTGCTGGCCGTGGTGCTGTTCTTCTCCGCCATGCTGCTCTACTCACAAGGCGCCACCACCAAGGCCCTGATGCCGGCCGCACTGGCGCTGGGTGTCAGCCCGCTGACCGCCATCGCCTCCTTCGCCGCCGTGAGCGCCCTGTTCGTGCTGCCGACCTACCCGACCCTGCTGGCCGCAGTCGAGATGGACGACACCGGCTCGACCCGGATCGGCAAGGCCGTGTTCAACCACCCCTTCTTCATCCCCGGCACCGCGACCATTGCTTTCGCCGTGCTACTGGGCTTCTTCTTTGGCGGTCTGATGCTCTAATCAGCATTTAATGCCATAAAAACTCAAACGGTCCTCATTGGGCCGTTTTTTATTCCTCGTTTTTCCCTTTCTCCGCCAATTAATCCTCGACCGCTTCAGTTCCTATCAAGGTTCACAGATCTACTCTGGGCCATCGGAACAGCAACCGATCCTGCAGGACCGAGCACAGGTCCGACATTGTTTACACAGAGGAAAAAACGATGAAGAAGACAGCATTGACTATGGCCATCTCCAGCGTGCTGCTGGCCGGCGGCGCCCAAGCCGCGACCGTCTATGACCAGAACGACACTAAACTCGAGATAGGTGGCCGTGCTCAAGGCATGTACTACGGTACCGACAACAAGGATTCCGAGGGTGATCAGAGCTACTTCCGTCTGCACGTTGCTGGCGAAACCAAGATCGACAACGAGCTGACCGCCTTCGGCTTTGCCGAGTACAACCTGCCGGTGTCCGGTTCTGACAACGACGAACTGCGTTATGCCTTCGCCGGTATCAAGCACGATCGTTTCGGTGCCTTCAGCTATGGTCGTCAGGATGGTCTGTTCACCAAGGCGGTGAACAACTACACAGACGTGCTGCCGGAATGGGGTGGTGATGGCCTGGGTAAAGACACCGAAGTATTCGGCACCGGCCGCACCAACGGTCTGGCTCAGTACATCTACACCTATCAGGGTCTGACCCTGGGTGCCCAGTTCACCGGCAACAACGATCCGCAGAACGCTGGCCGTTCCGAGATGACCGGTCCGAACAGCACCTGGAATTCAGAAGGATCTGCTGAAGGTTTCGCCCTGTCCGCCAACTATGACTTCGACATGGGTCTGAGTCTGGGTGCCGCCTACAACCAGGCTGGCAAGACCGACGAGCAGGCTGACAACGCTGCCTTCGGTGGCGACCGCGATGCCAAGCTGTACGGTGTGGGTGCCAAGTACGAAGCCGGTGACCTCTACCTGGCCGCTACTTACTCCCACGGTGAAGACCACCTGTTCGTCAACAACGGCTACGCCGAGAAGATGGATGGCTACGAAGCCGTGGCCCAGTACACCTTCGGCAAGTTCAAGCCGTCTCTGGCCTACCTGCGTACCGACGTGAAAGACAATGCCCGCGGCATTGACGATACCGCCACCGAATATGTTTCCATCGGTGCCTGGTACAACTTCACCGACAACTTCAATGCCTATGTTGATTACAAGATCAACCTGCTGGACAACGTCAACGGTACCCACACCAACTCGCTCGGCAAGAACACCGACGACGTGGTCGCCGTGGCCCTGCAGTACAACTTCTAAGTCTTCCCTGAATTGCCTACTGTATTTTACCGGCCGCCCTGCGGCCGGTTTTTTATTGCCTGTCAGATGTTGACCCGCGCCAGACTCGGTTCGCGGTGAAAGCAGTTCACCAGCAGCAACAAGGTAGTCACGCCAACCGTTCCCAGCACCAGCCAGGGTAACCAGGGCTGCCCCTGGGCATTGGCGTAGTCATGCAGGGCCCCGCCCCCCACGTATCCCGTCATGCCGCCGAGCGCCAGCCCCAGCCGGCTGAATCCCATGTAACTGCCACGTGCCCCCGGCTGTGCCAACTTGGTCATGAGCGTCTCTCGCGCCGGCTCGGCGATGACGATCCCCAGATAGAAGCAGGCCAGCAATACGAAGATGGCAGGCAGCGTAGTGGCAAACGCCACCAGCCCGATCCCGGTTGTCATCAGCAGCACACCCGCCATCAGGCGATTTTCCAGCTTGAAGTGCTTCTCTCCATAGCGGGCAAGCGGATAGAGCAGCGTCAGCGAGATGGCGGTCTCCAGGGTATACATCCAGCCCACTGCAGTGGTGGTGCCCGCCATCTGTTTGACCAGAATGGGGAAGATCAGCATCACCTGCACCCAGAGCGCGTAGTAACCGCTCAGGATCAGCACCAGCCGGCAGAAGGCCTTGTCCGCCAGCACCTGGCCGAGACCGGCCCGGATAGGCGTCGGCCGCTGCGAGAGCTTGTAGGGGGGCAGGATCAGCAAGTTGCACAGGGCCGCACAGACAAACAGACCCGCCCCCAGCAGGCAGACATACTCGAAGTCGAAGTTGAGCAGCCAGCTGCCAAGCAGAGCCCCCACCACGGCGCCGGCGCTCTCCAGCATCATCAGCAAGGAGATGTAACGGCCCCGCTGACGCGGGCGGGTAAACTTGATCACCAGGGCGGCACGGGGTGGATCGAACAGGCAACCCCCCAGCCCCGAGATGATGCAGGAGAGGATCAGTTCAAGCCCGCTCTGGGCATAGGCCAGACTGGCAAACCCCGCGGCCCGCAACAGCATGCCCCCCACTATGAGTGGCCGGGCACCGAACTTGTCTGCAAGCGATCCCCCCAGCACCCCCAATCCCTGCTGGGTCAGCTGGCGCAACCCCAGCGCCAGACCGACCACACCGGCCGCCCAGCCCAGCTGATCCACGAAGCGCAGACTGATCATGGGCATCACCACGAAAAATCCCAGGATCACCAAAAGGGAATCCAACGCCAAAAACCACCGCCCCAACCGCCTCGCCCGCTCCACCATGACTGCCTGACCCCTGCTTTGCTAATGACATCCAACTCGCTCGTCTCATCGCCCGGATGACACCGTCGTCAAATCGGGCAAAGAGTAACTGCAACCCTCTGACCCGACATGGCAATATGCCAATTCGCAACAATTGATACTGCTATTCTGGAAGGGCGCCAGATATAGTGGTAGCCGACAACTGGCTATATTTCATATTGGATTACGTTATGGCTATGACCCTGGATGACTTGCAATTACTACTGGATGTGGTCAATCGCGGCAGCTTCAGCAAAGCGGCAGCCATTCGTGGCTGGTCGCAACCCATGGTCAGCCAGCGGATCGCCGTACTGGAGCAGGCGCTGGGGCAGCCCCTGTTTCGCCGCCACAGACGCGGAGCCACGCCCACTCCGGCTTGCGAGCAGTTTTTGCCTGCGGCGGCGGCAGCCCTGAGTGCACTGGAAGGGGGACGCCTGGCGATGCAGGGAGCACCGGCCCTGCCGCGCATCAAGCTCTCCTGCCTGCCCTCCCTGACCACAGTGGTATTTGGCCCCCTGTTGCTGGCATTGGTAGACGAAGCGTTCGAGATCCGCTGCAACACGGATCACTCCGGCATCATAATGCAGGAGCTGCTGACCGGGGAGACCGACGTCGGCTTCATCCTCAAGTGCCCCGCCATAGCCGGTATCCAGCTCGAACTGCTCTACCGCTCCCCCATCATAGCGGTGGCCTGCGCCACCCATCCGCTGGCGGGAAGACAAGGTTTGACCTTGCAGGATATCGCCAACGAGCGGCTGGCCCCCCAGCAGTGGGGCATCGGCTGTGACGAGCTGATCCTGCAACTGCGGCTGCTGCGTCAGGTAACGAGCCCGCTGCACGCCATTCAGCCCGCCAGCGCGGCGCGGGAACTGGCGCTGGAGCACGGCTTCATCACACTGATGCCGGCACTCGCCATCAGCCGGGATCTGGAGTTTGGCCGCCTGGTCCAGCTGGATGTGGTAGACCTGCCGCCGGATCATTGGGATGTCATGATGGCCTGGCGTAGCGGCAAGCGGCCCAATCCGGCCAAGGAGCAGGTGCTGGAGGCAGCCAGAGCCCTTGCCCGGCGCTGGTCGGGCAAATCTGCATAAAAAAGCGCCGGACAAGTCCGGCGCCAAACACTCGATCACATAGCTCAGGATCAGTAGCTTGCCTTGAGAGTCACTCCCGAAAAGGCGCTGTAACCACTCAGCTGTACATACCAGGTACCCGCCTTGGGCGAGTTCAGGGTACAGGTCTCTGCATTACCCCCCTTGTAAGGACGGCAGTCATAGCTGGTGCTGGTCGGAGCCGAACCAAACTTGACGTAGAGATCCGCATCCCCTGTGCCGCCACTGCTGGCGACCACCAGCTGGCTCTTGCCGGCCGGCACGTCGATAGTAAAGTTCACCTTGCCACCCTTGGCGGCGGAGAGCCCGGTCACAGGGACCCCGTTTTGCAGCACGCTGCCGCTCGGTGGCGGCGTGGTACCACAGGAGGCGTTGACTCCGACAGTGGTAAAGGCTGCCGCCACGTCGGTCAGGCTGTAGCCCAGATCGGTGGCCGCCTTGGTCACGCCACAGGCGCCCTGATCGTAGGTGGTGTTGGCACCCCAGTAGAGGCGGTTGGCCAGCACGAACACTTCGAATGCCTTGCGGGTGTTCCAGCCACTGGTGTTGGCCAGCAGGTAGAAGGCCCGATTGTAGACGCCCGAGCTGTGGTGCACGTCGATGCCATCGTAGTAATCGCTGGCATGACCGATGGAGCTGCCATCCCGGGTCGGATCCTCGAAGTAGCGCAGGGAGCCGTTGCCCTTGAAGATCTGGGCCCCCACCAGCCAGTCGTTGCTGCCCTTCATGTAGTTCTCGGCCGCTTCCCCCGCCATGTCGGAGAAAGCTTCGTTGATGCCACCTGACTGACCGGAATAGACCAGCCCCGAGTTCTGTTCGGTGAAGCCGTGGCTCACCTCGTGGGCCGCCACATCCAGGCTCACCAGCGGATAGAAGGTGGTAGCACCATCCCCGAAGGTCATCTGGCTGCCGTCCCAGAAGGCATTTTCATAGTTGCGACTGTAGTGCACCCGCATCTTCAGCTTGAAGTTGAGCGGCGCCGTGTTGTACCAGTTGCGATACATGTTGAACACAACATTGCCGAAGTAGTGGGCATCGTTGAGCGGCGAGTAGGCGCCATTGATCTCCTTGACCGTGTTCTCCGGGCAAGTGAACTGGTGCACGGCGCCACCCGAGGTAGCGTGATTGAGGTTGATGGTATCCACGTTCGGGCTGGTCATGCGGCAGCTGTCATCCACCAGCATGGGGCCGAAGTCCGCGCCATAGAAGTACTTGCCAGTCTTGATATTGCCACCCGGGCCTGTGGCATCCTTGTGGTTGATCCCCTCCCAACGCTTGAGTTCGGCGCCGCTCTGGGCATCGATCACCACGAAGGGGCGGCTCGGCTCTTCGCTTGCCGCCAGCCAGGAGACCAGATAGACCAGACGGGCCTGACCTGCCTCATCCTGCATCACGAACAGCTTGACCCGCTCGTTGCTACCCTTGGCCCCGGCACGGGCCTTGCCAGCAGCGTCAACCGGCGACAGGGCAGCTGTCGGGCTGGCCACGTCGGCATCAATCTGGCGCAACATCTGGCCGGAAACCTGGCTTATCTGCCCACCGAGAGACTGTTCGGCCACCAGCACCTGACCCCAAACCGGAATGCCGCGCCAGGTTTGCTCATAGCGAACTCGCTGCTGGCCATTGGGCAACTTGACTACCCGTACCTGACGAAACTCGCCATCCCCTGCCAGAGCGCTGACACCAGCAGCGCCGCTCGGTGCCCCCTGAATTCCTGCGACCTGATGCACTTCTACCTGTTCTGCAGCCAAGGCTGCGCTTCCCCAGCAGGCCAATACCACGGCCAAATACACTTTGTTCATCTCGTCTTTCCTTAGGTCGATGAAGGTTACACACCGGATCCGTTGCCCGGCGTTCCTACACTAGTTGTCGAGATCAAAATTGCTGCCTGTCATATGTGACAGAGCAGCATGAACCGGTAGCAGGATCTGCTGTTACACCTGTTCAGTAGCGAAAACGAAAACGAAAGCAGTGAATCGCGCTGAAAAAGGGCGGAGAATGGCAAGGCCTCGAACAACCCCGCATATGGGCCCCTCCATATGGGGATAGCGGACGCAGGCGAGAGGATGAAAGTCCTTGGCGCACAAGGGGTTGATTGGCTACATTGGCTGTTTGGCGGCCAGCAAAGGCCTATGTTCGGGTGGGAGGTAAGGATGTTTTCATGGCAACTGGACGACGAGTTGGCGCTGCTGTTTTTGCAGCCCGACATGGCCAGCGAACTTTTCGGCCTGTGCCGGGAGAACCGCGACTACCTCACCCAGTGGCTGCCCTGGCCCCCCTACATACAGCAGCCGGCTGACAGCGCCACCTTCATCCGCCACGCCATCGAGAAATTTGCCCGGGGTGAGGGGCTGACCACCGCCATCGAATATCAGGGGGAAGTGGTTGGCGTCATCGGCTACAACCAGATCGATCAGGCGCTGGCCAAGGTCACCATAGGCTACTGGCTGGCGGAGCGCTGGCAGGGCAACGGCATCATCACCCGCGCCTGTCAGGCATTGATCCATCACGCCTTTGAAGAGATGGGGATGGAGAAGGTCGAGATAAGTGCGGCGGTAGAGAACGAGCCGAGCCGGGCGGTGTGCGAGCGACTCGGCATGCAGCAGGAGGGGATCACACGGCGGGCCGAGCGGCTGGCAGATCGGGTGGTGGATCACGTCCACTACGGTCTGCTGCGCGATGACTGGCTAAGACAACGGGATCACTGATGGCCGCAGGCTGCCCTGTCCCCAGCGGCCGGCACCATGCTCATGAATCCACAGAGGGAACCTTGATGGCACTACCACACCTCAGCACGGCCCGCACCCGAGTCACTGTTCTGCCGCCCGAACGGGCCGACCTGATGCTGGATTTCTATCTGCGCAACCGCGCTCACCTCACCCCCTGGGAACCCAGCCGTGACGAGAGCTTCTATACCCTGAGTCACTGGCATGGTCGATTGCGCGACAGCTATGGCCAGTTCTTCAACGGCAGCGCCGTCCATCTGGTGGCGCTCGACCCCAAGGGCGAGCAGGTGATCGCCACCTGCAACTTCACCAACATCATGATGGGCATGTTCAAGGCCTGTCACCTCGGTTATGCCGTCGATAAAGCCCATGAGGGTCAGGGTCTGATGCAAGAGGTGGTCGGTGCCGGAATAGCCTATCTGTTTCAGGAACACGGCCTGCACCGCATCATGGCAAGCTATATGCCAGCCAATCTGCGCAGCGGCACCCTGCTCGAGCGCCTTGGCTTTGAGCGGGAAGGCTATGCCCGGGATTACCTGATGATCAATGGCCGCTGGGAGGATCATGTTCTCACCGCCCGGCTCAACCCCTCGGTCTAGTGCCATAAAGTGAGCTATATGCCAGTCAATTACCCTGCGCACCGGTACCCTGCTCGAGCGCCTTGGCTTTGAGCGGGAGGGCTATGCCCGGGATTACCTGATGATCAATGGCCGCTGGGAGGATCATGTTCTCACCGCACGGCTCAACCCGGCCGTCTGATCAGGCCATAAAAAAACGGGCCCGGAGTTACCTCCGGGCCCGTCTTCAGATGAGGTGCAGGCTTAGTTGGCCTTGGCATCGCTCACTGCGGCTTCAGCCTTGGTGGCTACGTCAGCAGCAGCTTTCTCAACAGTTGCAGTCGCTTCGGAAGCAGCCTTCTCTACAGTAGCAGTGGCTTCGCTAGCGGCTTTCTCAACAGTTGCAGCAACGTCGGCGGCCGGAGTCGCAGCCGGAGCAGCGGCTTCTTCTTTCTGACCACAGGCGGTCAACATCAGACCCAGGATACCGGCTACCAGTACTTTGTTCATGTGCATACCCTCAAAAAAATATGGAGAGATGGTTCATTCAACCATCACAGTGCGTCCTTTCACCCGGTTAGAAACCCATTAGGCCGGGAGCCAAGAGGCGCGCGAAATATATCCCCATACGCGGCCAATGGAAACGAGTATCACAATGATATTTTCTCGTTGGCTGGATGAAAAGAACTACTACAACGAAAAACATTAACACAAAACACTCACCAAGCCGTCAGTTAGTATAATAAACCACCAAGAATGGCGTATTCACTGGCAGTAAATGGTGATTGCATCTGGCCGAATGATACCCACGACAGAAGTATCAATCAGACAAATTCTGACAAACCAGCCGTTTCCCCTGCTGGTGGCTGTCACGGGCCAGATCCAGCAGCGCCATCACGGCCAATGCCTCGCTGGCCGGAACGGGATTCTCTCCCTCCCCCAGGATGGCTGCGCAAACACCGCGATAGTAGGCACCGTAATCCCCTGCCTCACCGGCCACTGTCTCTTGCTGCAACTGCCCCTCCCGGATACGGCTGAGCTGACCGGGCTCACCATCCAGACCCCAGTCGGCCGCTGGGGGCCGCTTGCCAAGTTTGAGCTGATCTTCCTGCACGTCCATGCCGAATTTGATGAAGGATCCTTCACTGCCGTGAATGACGAAGCGAGGCATGGTGGCCGACACCAGACAGCTGCCGTGCAATATCACTCTCAATTCGCCATAGCCCAGCGTCACGTGGAAGTAGTCATCGCTCAATGCACCCGGCCGCTGAAGGGCCAAGTCCGCCTGCAACCAGTCGGGCTGGCCAAACAGTTGCAGCGCCTGATCCAGAATATGAGGACCAAGATCGAACCACAGACCCGAGCCTGGGCCGCCCGCTTCGCGCCAGCGCTGGCGCACTTCGGGGCGATAGCGGTCGAAGTGGGATTCGAACTGGGCAATCTGCCCCAGGGTCCCCTCCGCCAGCAGACGGCGCACAGTAAGGAAATCCCCGTCCCAGCGCCGATTGTGGAAGATGCTGAGCAGCCGCTGCTGCTTCCCGGCCAGCTCAACCAGCGCCTTCGCCTCGGCCAGATCCAGCGCGAACGGCTTGTCGATCACCACGTGCTTGCCGGCCAGCAGCGCCTGGCGGGCAATGGGGGCATGGGTGTCGTTGGGGGTGGCGATCACCACCAGATCCACAGCGCTGTCGGCCAACACCTCTTCCAGCGAGCCAACCCGGCAACCGGGCAGATCGGCCTGCACCTTGGCCGCATCGCGGCTCACGACCCAACCGAGGGAGAGGCCCGGGGTGCTGGTCAGGAAGGGGGCGTGAAAGGTCTTGCCTGCGAAGCCATAGCCCACCAGGGCGGCGTTGAGAGTCTGGCTCATCCGGTTTTCTCCACGGGTCTGTGTGTCATGAGAGTCAGGCGAGATGTCGCCTGCAAAAAGAACAGGGGGCTCATGGCCCCCTGAGTGTGCCCATCAGAGCACAGGATTTATTGCAAACACAAGCGCCGGCCCTGACGTGTCAGCAGCAACAGCAATGGCGGCAACAGCAGCCACATGTGCAACGCCAGCTGGTTGAGCGGATCCGGCATCAACCAGCCCGTGATCCCCACCAGGGCGCCGGAGCCGCTCATCTGGAACAGGCCGAGCAGAGCCGCTGCCGTACCGGCACAGTGGCCGAACGGTGCCAGTGCCATGCCGGCCGCAGCCCCCAGCACCATGGCAAAGCCGATGCTGGAGAAGAACACGGGCCCCATCATGGCCAGCGGGTGATCGATATGCTGCACCAGGGTCAGCGCCATGGCTGACAGTGTGATCACCAGCAGACCGATGCGCAGTGTGCGTCTCGGCCCGACTCTGGCGATGAAACGGGGCGCCAGGAAGCAGGCGAGGATGTTCAGCGCCGCATTGGCCGTGAACCAGTAGCTGAAACCGCTCATGTCCAGCCCCAGTTTCACCATCAACTGCACAGGGGCGGCCGTGACATAGGCCAGGATCACCGCCATCGCCAACATGCACAGACAGGCGTTGAACAGGAAGCTGGGAGAGCGCAGCACAGGGCTGTAGCGGGACCAGCTGATGAGCGGACCACTGCTGCTGGTCTCGCCCGGGCGGGTCTCCGGCATCCGCCACAGCAGCCAGCTGCCGACGATGGCCGCGTAACCTGCCATGAACCAGAAGTTGGCAGACCAGCCTGCCTTGGCGGTGAGCCAGCCCCCCAGCAGCGGCGCCAGCGCCGGAATGAAGCAGATGGCGCCATTGAGATAGGAGATCATCTGGCCGCTCTTCTTGGGACCATAGCTGTCACGCACCACAGAAAAAGCGGCGACCGAGGTGGCACAGGCGCCGAAGCCTTGCAGCACCCGCGCCAGCATCAGCTCACCCAGGCTGGCGGCAAAGCCGGCCGCCAGGGCGCTCAGGCCATAGAGCAGCACACCGCCCAGGGCGATGGGCTTGCGGCCATAACGGTCTGCGAGCGGCCCCACCAGCAGCTGACCCAGCCCCATGCTGAACAGAAACCAGGTGATGGTACCCTGCATCAGTGTCACTTCGGCACCTAGCTGCTCGGCCATCTGCGGAATGGCGGGCAGGTAGATGTCGATGGCCAGCGGACTGAACAGCACCAGTAGTACAAGCAGAAGAATCAATGGCATCAGTCACCTCATGGCTTACGGAAAATCGATTGGGGCGCGAGTCTACTGACTCACAGTAATGAATTGAAATGGTATTTAATCACTTTGGTTATTCCTATACGGAAACATGTATGTTATTCGCACCTCCACCGGGGTCAAGGTAGTGGCAAGCCTCGGAAGTATTGAGGGCAATTGGCGCTTTTACTCAAGGCGTGCCCCGCATAGAATGCGCAGATTATTTTTGCGGAGGTGCTCGATGAACAAGCTTGTCCTGGCAACAGGGAACCAGAAAAAGGTGAAGGAATTGGCCACCATGTTGGCCGATATGAAGATCCAGGTGATCCCACAGAGCGAGTTTGCTGTGCCTGATGCCGACGAGACCGGCACCACCTTCGTCGAGAATGCCATCATCAAGGCCCGTCACGCCGCCCGCATCACAGGTCTGCCCGCCGTCGCCGACGACTCGGGACTGGAAGTGGATCTGCTGCACGGTCGCCCCGGCGTCTACTCCGCCCGCTTTGCAGGCGCAGGTGCCAGCGACAAGGAGAACATCGACAAGCTGCTGGCCGAGCTCAAGGGTGCCCCCGACTATCTCAAGAGTGCCCGCTTCTGGTGCGTGCTGGTCTACATGCGTCACGCCGACGATCCCACCCCCATCATCTGCCAGGCAAGCTGGGAGGGGATGATCATCGACGAGCCCCGCGGCCAGCACGGCTTTGGCTATGATCCTGTGTTCTTCGTCCCCGACCATGACTGCACCTCGGCCCAGATGCCGAGCGAGCTGAAAAACCAGCTGAGTCATCGCGGCCAGGCGCTGGCCAAGCTGAAAGCCGCTCTGGCTGCGACTCACTGAGTTCGCCGCCTCTCGCCAATCAAGCATTGTCATCTACAATGGGGGCCGTCAGCCCCCGTTTTTATTTTTGATTATTGGAAGCCCCATGCTGCAACTGCCGCCCCTCTCCCTCTATATCCATGTGCCCTGGTGCGTCCAGAAGTGTCCCTACTGCGACTTCAACTCCCACGCCCAGAAAGGGGAGCTGCCTCATCTCGAGTACGTGGCCGCCCTGCTGGAGGATCTGGATCTGGATCTGAAGTGGGCCCAGGGGCGTCCGCTCTCCTCCATTTTTATCGGCGGTGGCACCCCCAGCCTGCTGACGGTAGAGGCCATGCAGACCCTGCTGGACGGGGTGCGTGCCCGCATCCCCCTGACGCCGGATTGCGAGATCACCATGGAGGCCAACCCGGGCACTGTGGAGGCGGACAAGTTCGCCGGCTTCAAGCAGGCAGGCATCAACCGCATCTCCATCGGGGTGCAGAGCTTCCAGCAAGAAAAATTGACCAGGCTCGGCCGTATCCACGGTCCCGAAGAGGCCCGCAAGGCCGCTGCGCTGGCCCACGCCATCGCGCTTCCCACCTTCAACCTGGACCTGATGCACGGCCTGCCGGATCAGAGCCTGGACGACGCCCTCTATGATCTGCAACAGGCCATCGACTGCGCGCCGCCGCATCTCTCCTGGTATCAGCTCACCATAGAGCCGAACACTGCGTTCGCCTCCAAGCCGCCACGGCTGCCGGAGGATGACACCCTGTGGGACATCTACGAGCAGGGGCACGCCATGCTCACCGCCCGGGGCTATCAGCAGTACGAGATCTCGGCCTATGCCAAAGCGGGCTATCAGTGCCGCCACAACCTCAACTACTGGCGTTTCGGCGATTATCTCGGGATAGGTTGCGGCGCCCACGGCAAGATGACGGATCTTGCCAGCGGCCAGATACTGCGCAGCGCCAAGGTGAAGCACCCGAAAGGCTACCTGGATCCCGCCCGCCCCTACCTGGACAAGCAGTGGCAGGTGACCGAGGACGAACTGCCGCTGGAGTATTTCATGAACCGGTTCAGATTATTCGAGCCGGCCCCCAAGGCGGAGTTCGAGGCTTACACCGGCTTGGGCCTGGAGCGAGTGGAGACTATGCTCGCGATTGCCCAGACCAAGGAGCTGATCGAAGATCTGGGTGACTGCTGGCAGCTCACCGCCCTCGGCCATCGCTACCTGAACGTGCTGCTGGAACTCTTTATGGACGAGTAAAAACTTGTTCACGATCTTGCTGCGAAACCGTGATCAAGGCTCATGCGCTGCTCGGAATCCTCACGTATGCCTATACGCTCCGGTTCCTGCGTTGCTCTTCACCTTGTTGACTGTTTCTCGCGACAGGTCGTGAGCCAAGTATTGGCGAGCCGTTTTCTCCATAAAACAATCAGGGCGCCATTGGCGCCCTGATTGTTTTGAATCCTGCCTATGGCAGAAACCCGCTCAGCAGCAGACGCGTCCCATCTGCTGTTGGCCGGGCTCCCACCGCTTGCCATATTTGGCCTTGCGCTGGTAACTCCCCTTGCCCTTCTTGTTTTGCTCGACCCGGCTGCGAAACAGCGGATCCGTGAGCAGGGCTTGCAAGTGGTTATCCTTTATCTCCCCGCGCCTGTGGGCATAGCCTGCCTGAGCAGCGATATCCTGCACGATGACGGGCTCATCAACCCTTCTCTTGGCCATAGTGGCTCCTTCTCTCTCGTTATTGGCTGTATTGCGATTTTCTCTGCTGGCCCTGTGGTCCAGGTCAAAAACGCAGCGATTTTGTCACCAAATCGCCGCCGTCACAATGGCATCCTGGCAAACTGATCAGCCCCCTTGCTTGCGCTGGTAACTCACCTGAACAATCCCGCTTGGCAGCGTCTTCACCTGAGCTGGATGCCAGTGACTCACCGGGATATCAGTTCCGAACAGCGGAATGCCTTTGCCAAGCAGCACCGGGACGCTGGACAGGGTCAGCGTATCGACCAGGTCGGCCTGCAGAGCCTGGCGCACCAGGTTGCCACCATCCAGATAGACATGGCGGGCCCCTTCATCCCACAGCCCGGCCAGTACCTCCTCAGTTCACCACTGACAAATTGTTCCTGATAGCGGGGCTCGACGGGATTGTGCGTCATCACCCTGACTCTCAATCCGTCATAGGGCCAGACGCCGAACTCCATGACGGCATCATAGGTATTGCGTCCCATCAGCAGCGTATCGCTATGTTCCATCAGCGCATTGAACCCGGTTTCATCGGGAGGATCGGAGGAATAAGGCGTCAACCAGTCGAGCGAGTGGGCCTCCCCCGCGATGAAGCCATCAAGGGAAATAGCCAGGAAGACGGTGACTTCGGGTCTTGTCATCATGATGTTTGCCTCTGTGCGCAAACGGCTGATACGGCGCTATCTGGATGCTCGCCACCAGCAACCGCTGTCGGGTCAATGGGTTTATTCATGAGCGTGGGCATGATGCTCATGCTGGGCGGGAGCGCCGGATTCGAGCACCTCCAGGATGGCACAGTGCTCCGCCGAGCGCGGACCGCCGCAGCAGATGTTGGAGAGCTCGCGCAGATTTTCGCGAAAGCGGGTCAGCTCCACGATCTTCTGCTCCACCTGGGCCAGCTTGGTGTCGGCCACCGCCTTCACCTCCTGACAGGTCACGTTGGCCTTGTGGGTGTCGAGATCGAGCAGCTCACCTATGTCGGCAAGGGAGAAGCCCACCGACTTGGCACGAATGATGAACTCCAGCCGCCGCCTGTCCTGCTCGCCGTAGAGGCGGTAGCCGGACTCGTTGCGGATCCCCGGCGAGATGAGGCCGTTCTTCTCGTAAAAGCGCAGGGTATCCGCCTTTACCCCGCACGCCTTGGCCAGTTCACCGATCCGATACATGCCCTGTCTCCCTTCTGGTTTGCCACTCGAAAAAACCGGAACCTACTATCGCCCCTTTGCCCCTTGATTGCCAGCCAAGGGCAGGAAAGGGGCAAGCAAAAGGTGAGTCCGCCGCTTTTTTTCATCAAAACACTGAAAAGACAAACGTTTCACAAAAAACAACCAGAAAACGTTTAACACCGCACCAGACAAGGCTTTGTCACTTTAAAAAATCCACCACAGGTCACATTTTTTGTGTAGAATACGCGCCCACAAGAGAGCGTCGCGTCAAGCGGGCATTTCCTAAAACGCTTTTGCCAGAAACGGGTCTTTCAGGCGAGAGTGGTTTGCGAAATCCCCCACTTACATTTATTTGGGGACTCTCTGTGTTTGGTGCGACCCAGTGCGCTTGCCTGCCATAGAAGTTCCCGCATGCTGAGGACGATAGTGTGATGGAACAAGCTCGACCCATTCGCCGTGCACTGCTGAGTGTGTCTGACAAGACTGGCATCCTGAAATTTGCCAAGGCACTCAACGAACGTGGCGTGGCCCTGCTCTCCACTGGCGGCACCGCCAAGCTGCTCGGCGACGCGGGTCTGCCGGTGACCGAGGTCTCCGACTACACGGGTTTCCCTGAAATGATGGATGGTCGGGTCAAGACCCTGCATCCCAAGGTTCATGGCGGCATTCTCGGCCGTCGGGATCAGGATGACGCCATCATGGCCCAGCACAATATCTCCCCCATCGACATGGTTGTCGTCAACCTCTACCCCTTTGCCGCTACCGTGGCCAAAGCCGGTTGTTCCCTGGCCGATGCAGTCGAAAACATCGATATCGGCGGCCCGACCATGGTGCGCTCCGCCGCCAAGAACCACAAAGACGTGGCAATCGTGGTCAAGGCAGCCGACTACGCACGCGTGATCGCCGAGATGGATGCCAACGGCAACAGCCTCAAACTGGCTACCCGTTTTGACCTTGCCATTGCCGCCTTCGAGCACACTGCCGCCTACGACGGCATGATCGCCAACTACTTCGGTACCATGGTGCCCTCTTATGGCGACAACAAGGAGGGTGATGCCGAGTCCCGCTTCCCGCGCACCTTCAACAGCCAGTTCATCAAGAAGCAGGACATGCGCTACGGCGAGAACAGCCATCAGGCTGCCGCCTTCTATGCCGAGGAGCATGCCACCCCGGGCTCTGTCGCAAGCAGCCAACAGCTGCAGGGCAAGGCGCTCTCCTACAACAACATCGCCGATACCGATGCGGCGCTGGAGTGCGTGAAAGAGTTCAGTGAGCCCGCCTGCGTCATCGTCAAGCACGCCAACCCCTGCGGCGTGGCCATCGGCGATGACCTGCTGACTGCCTACGATCGCGCCTACCAGACCGACCCCACTTCCGCCTTTGGCGGCATCATCGCCTTCAACCGCGAACTGGACGGGGCTACCGCAGCCGCCATAGTCGCGCGCCAGTTCGTGGAAGTGATCATTGCCCCGAGCGTGAGCCCGGAAGCTCGCGATGTAGTCGCCGCCAAGCAGAACGTTCGTCTGCTCGAGTGCGGCCAGTGGACTGCACCGGCCCAGGGGTTTGACCTCAAACGCGTCAACGGCGGCCTGCTGGTACAAGAGCGGGATCTCGGCATGGTGACCCAGGGTGACCTGAAAGTGGTCAGCAAGCGCCAGCCGACCGAGGCCGAACTGAAAGACCTGCTGTTCTGCTGGAAAGTGGCCAAGTTCGTTAAATCCAACGCCATCGTCTACGCCAAAGAGGGCCAGACCATAGGCGTCGGCGCCGGCCAGATGAGCCGGGTCTACTCCGCCAAGATCGCCGGTATCAAAGCCGAGGATGAAGGGCTGACAGTGGCGGGTTCCGTCATGGCGTCCGATGCCTTCTTCCCGTTCCGTGACGGCATCGATGCCGCCGCGGCCGCCGGTATCGCCTGCGTCATCCAGCCAGGCGGCTCGATGCGCGATCAGGAGGTGATCGACGCCGCCGACGAACACGGCATGACAATGGTGTTCACCAACATGCGCCATTTCCGTCACTGATGAGTCAGGGTCGCCCTGGCGACCCTTTTGTTGTCTCTTTTCAACTGACTATTTTCAACCGGCGACGCGCCATCTGCGGGCCGAGCCGGTTACCACAAATAGAAGCGAGCGATACGATGAAAGTACTGATCATTGGCAACGGCGGTCGTGAACACGCCCTGGCCTGGAAGGCCAAACACTCTCCACTGGTGCACCACGTCTTCGTCGCACCGGGCAATGCGGGCACCCAGCTGGAGCCTGGCGTCGAGAACGTCGCCATCGAGGCGACCGACATCGAAGGGCTGCTGGCCTTTGCCAAAGAGAAACAGGTCGGTCTCACCATAGTCGGGCCTGAAGCCCCGCTGGTGAAGGGGGTGGTCGACGCCTTCCGCGCCGCCGGTCAGCCCATCTTCGGCCCAACCGCCGCCGCCGCCCAGCTGGAAGGTTCCAAGGCCTTCACCAAGGATTTCCTGGCCCGTCACGCCATTCCGACCGCCGACTACCAGAACTTCACCGAGGTGGAGCCTGCGCTCGCCTATCTGCGTGAGAAGGGTGCTCCCATCGTCATCAAGGCCGATGGTCTGGCGGCAGGTAAAGGCGTGATCGTCGCCATGACCTTGCAAGAAGCGGAAGACGCCGTGCGTGACATGCTCTCCGGCAATGCATTCGGCGATGCCGGTGCCCGTGTGGTGATCGAAGAGTTTCTGGACGGGGAAGAAGCGAGCTTCATCGTCATGGTGGATGGCGAGCATGTGCTGCCCATGGCCACCAGTCAGGATCACAAGCGGGTCGGTGACGGCGATACAGGCCCCAACACCGGCGGCATGGGCGCTTACTCCCCCGCCCCCGTGGTCACCGATGCGGTGCACAACAAGGTGATGGAGCAGGTGATCATGCCAACCGTGCGTAGCATGGCGGCCGAAGGCAATGTCTACACCGGCTTCCTCTACGCCGGCTTGATGATCGATGACCAGGGCAACCCCAAGGTGATCGAGTTCAATTGCCGCTTCGGCGACCCCGAGACCCAGCCCATCATGCTGCGGATGCAGTCCGACCTGGTGGAGCTCTGCCTAGCCGCCTGCGAAGGCAAGCTGGATCAGAAAGAGGCCATCTATGATCCTCGCGCCGCCATCGGTGTTGTGCTGGCAGCGGGTGGTTATCCTGGCGACTACAGCAGCAATCACCCCATCAGCGGCTTGCCGGTGGATGAAGTGGCTGGTGAGAAGGTGTTCCATGCCGGTACCCGACTGGAAGGGGATACCAGCCTGACCCAGGGTGGCCGCGTGCTGTGCGCAACCGCGCTGGGCTACACGGTTGCCGAGGCGCAGCAACGCGCCTATCAGCTTGCTGGTCGCATCAAGTGGGATGGTATCTTCTACCGCAAGGACATCGGCTGGCGTGCCATAGAGCGCGAGCAGGAGCAGTAATTCCCGCCTTCGCCACCACCATGATCATCAGGGCCTGCGGGCCCTTTTTTTCTGCCCGGCACAGCCCGACTACCAGCAACGGGATTGTGATGTCGCTATTCCTCCCCTCGCCAACGTCCATCGTCTGACAAACCAGATGCCATTCGGCGTGCTACATGTGATCAGCACAATGGACACACTTGGTCACAATTGGTCGTACTTTCTTCATACAATTGCCCAATCTTCATGGCATCATGTTAAATTAACCGCACTCAAAAGAGTGCCATAAGAAACCGCAATGTCGTCCAATAAGGAAATTCCATGTTGAAAACTGTTCGCCCCCTGTTGCTGCCCCTGATGTTTGGCCTGATGACCCTGCCTGCCATGGCGGGTGATCTGGAACAGCCGATGAAGAAGATCGGCTTCAACTACAAGCAGGCTGTCAAAGCTGACGATGCAGCCACCATGGAGAAGCACATCAACGAGATGAAGGCTCAGCTCGACGTCGCCAAGCAGAAGAACATGCCCACCGCCAAGAAAGAGAAGTTCCTGGAAGGCATGAACGAGGTGCAGACCGAGCTGGATGCCAGCCTGGCCGCCCTCAAGGCAGGTGA